>Ga0172379_10002500_pt1 | contig 32147 bp, 22 predicted proteins | sample GrowelOW334metaG_FD_119756 | JGI IMG/M metagenome (GOLD analysis project Ga0172379, IMG submission 119756) | Groundwater microbial communities from an aquifer near a municipal landfill in Southern Ontario, Canada - Groundwater well OW334 metaG | ecosystem: Environmental > Aquatic > Deep...
ACTTCCATCCCATTTTTTCCACCGCCAAGATTAATATCCATTAAAAACAAATCATATTTTTTTTCAGTTGCTAATTGTATAGCTGTCTCCCCATCTTCAGCAGTTTCAACCACACAAATATTTTTTAAAAATAATTTTACAATATTTCTATTTACAAAATCATCTTCAACACAAAGTACTAATGGCAATTCCTTCTGAAGAATTGTTCCTTTCTCTTGAGGAATAATTTTTGGCTGTATGCCAATTATAAGTTCATCCTTTTTCGGAATAACCGTTACCCTTGGGAATTTAACGGTAAAAATTGAACCCACTCCTAGTTCGCTCTCAACTGTAATAACGCCATGCATTAATTCTACAGCTTTTTTTGAAATTGTTAAACCAAGACCTGCTCCTTCATAACTGCGATTCAATCCTTCACTTACTTGCCGGAATTCGTCCCAAATAAGATTAATTTTATTTTCGGGTATCCCAATACCCGTATCTTTTATTTTTATATACATCCAATCTTGTTCAGAATTAATCTCTGTTCCAATCTCTATACTGATTTTACCGGAATCTGTGAACTTTATTGCATTATCAATAAGACTATAAATAATCCTCCCGAAAAGATGTTCATCCAGATGAGCCAATATGTTTTCGTCTTTGATAATAGTTTCCATCTGAAGATTCTTTTTTGTTGCATCGTTACTACACAAACTGATACTATTTTTTGCTAAGGGGACAACTGCAATATCTTTTGCGATCACTTCAATGCTGTTGGTTTCAGCCTCGGAGAGATCAAGAATAAAGTTTAACGTCTCGCTCAGCCTCTTTCCAGATTGATAAATGCCCTCGGCCATTTCAGTTTGAACGGGTGAATCAAGTTGAGAGACTAGAACTTCAGAATAACCTAAGATTCCATTAAGCGGAGTTCTCAATTCATGACTCATGTTAGCAAGAAAGTTAGATTTTAGGCGGTTCATTTCTTCTGCTTTTTCTTTAGCAGTGATAAGTTCTTCAATCATCTTTCTTTTTTCGGTGACGTCTTCTTTAACGGCAACAAAATGAGTTATTTCTTCATCTTTATTTACCAGAGGAGAAATTAGTGCTGACTCCCAATATAATTCTCCATTCTTTTTTTTATTTCGAAATTCTCCTTTCCATTCTTTTCCACTTAGAATTGTCGCCCAAAGTTTTTTATAAAAATCTTGATCTTGATGCCCCGATTTTAAGACACGCGGATTTTGACCGATGGCTTCCTCTTTTGAATAACCTGTGACCTCACAAAATTTATTATTGACATATTCTATATCACCTTTCGGATTGGTGATAATTACCGCCGTCGGACTTTGTTCAACAGCCCGTGATAATTTTAGGAGTTCTTCTTCCGTATGTTTACGCTCAGTGATATCATGATTTAGTCCCACAATTCCAATTATCTCTCCTTGTACATTCCGTAATGGAACTTTTGAACCTAACAGCCACCTTAAATGTCCATTTTTGTCTAATAATTTGCCTTCGATATCAATTATAGACTTTCCTGATTCTAGAACTAGTTGATCTTCCTCTTCAAAATTCCTTTCTTCTCTGTCCGGAAATAATTCTTCATCGGTTTTACCGATAACTTCATCTTCAGAATTTTTTCCGGAAAGTGCAACTTCTTTTAGATTAGCTAGGATTTTTCTTCCATCACTCCCTTTTACATAGATCGCATCAGGAATCAAATCAATAATTGTTCGTAACAAAGTACGTTCATTTGAAATTGCTTCTTCAGCCCGTTTACGTTCAGTAATATCACGCACTATTAGCTGGACGGCGTTTTTTCTGTTATACACAACAGGAATCGCTTTCACTTCAACTTCAACTTCTGATCCATCTAGTCTTATAAATCTTTCTTCTACGACAGGTATTGATTTATCCGATTGCGTAACTTCCGTCATTCGGGTTGAAACAAATTTTTGGAATTTTGGATGCACAAATTCGAAGACAGATCTCCCTATTAATTCCTCAACATTTGATGCTCTCATTAAAGCAACACTTGAACGATTAGCAAATACGATTTTATCATCAACATAAATGGCGATTGCATCAGGAGACCCCTCCACAAGTCCACGGTATTTTTCCTCACTTTCCAGTAAAGCAGCTTCACTTTTTTTTCTAGCTTCATTTTCGGTTCTTAAATCTTCAAGAAGGTTTAATGTAGCTAACTGTGTTTTTTTGAGTTCGTGTGTCTGTTCTTCAACTAAGGCAGCAAGTCGTTCTTTTTCATTGTGTTTTATAAGATTCGCACTTTTAATTTTTACCATCGCTCTAATCTGAGCAGTCAGTTCACTTTCATCAATAGGTTTGGAGATAAACGCTTCCGCACCGGATTCCAGCGCCCTGATACGGTTTTCTCTATCCCCTTTAAGTGCAGTAATGAAAACTACAGGGATATCGATCAACCTGCTGTCTGTTTTCAGATTATGACAAACTTCGAACCCATCCATGCCGGGCATGATAACATCGAGAAGAATAACATCCGGGTCTTCCGTTGCCGCAAGTTCAAGTCCCCTTTTTCCATCTATTGCCGTAACTGTAATAGACTCAGGAAATGCTTCATTTATCAATGCTTTCAAACTGATTAAGTTATCATTATTGTCATCGATAGCCAATATTTTAATTTTCCTATTTTCCATAGAGTGTCTCATTGAGGGTTTTGAAAAAAACGTTGTCGTCGAGAGGTTTTGCAATGTAAGCATCAAAACCGTATGCTAAAATCTTTTCACGATCATTTGTCATAGCATTTGCTGTGATTGCTATAACAGGAATATCCTTCTTCGCAGGAAGTTCCCTTATCATTTTGAATGCTTCGAGCCCATCCAATCCCGGCAGAGCAATATCCATGAGAATGAGATTGATGTCATGTTTTTTAACCATCTCAATACATTCATTTCCACAAGTTGCTTCTAACACGGTATAATTTCTGGATAGCATGGCTTTAATTGTAATCATATTATCAAGGTTGTCTTCAACAACTAGTACAACAGGGTCCCCTGTAATAATTTGTAATTCCTTCTCTGTTTTAACTTCTTCCAAGGCTTCTGGAAAAACCATGGATGATAAAGCATTCTTCAGTTCATTACGATTAATATCCCCTTTTTGGATAAGGTGTAACGTATTATTTCCTCTTAAATATTGGAGGTCTTCTTTCGTTATATGTTTTGCAGTTAGAATGAGAACCGGAATATGAGTTGTTTGTTCAGACTCTCGTAATGATTTTAATACTTGAAATCCATCAACACCGGGCATCATCAAATCTAAAACAATAGCATCCGGAATGGTTGTTGAGAGGATGTTGAGAGCTTCTTCTCCCCCTTTAGCTATAATGATTTTGTACCCGCTTTCCTCAAGAAAGTCTTTAATTTGGATGATTGCCGGTTCACTATCCTCAACTAATAAAATGGTTTTAAGCAATGCCCCGGAATCAGGCTGTTTAGATGTTTGTACATTTTTATGCTTAACAAGGATGGGCGGTTCTTTATCAAAGATTCCCTTCTCTGTGAAGTGGAGCGATGGCAGGATGAGTTTAAATTCCGAACCTTCATCGGGAATACTCTTCACTGTGATTGTGCCACCAAGAAGACTCGCATATTTTTTTGCAATGGCTAATCCAAGTCCGGTTCCTCCAAAACGGCGGGAAGTGCTTCCATCAGCCTGGCGAAACTCATCAAAAATATGTGGAAGATGATTTTCAGCAATTCCGATGCCTGTGTCGGTTACCGTTATCTCAATCCCCTTTTCATTCCGTAGAGTTGCAATTTCAACTTTCCCATTTTCTGTAAATTTCACAGCATTTCCGATAAGATTTTGTAGAATGTGACGACATTTATCGGCATCGCTGAAGAAGACTAAATCGGGCTCACTATTAATCTGAAGCAGTTCAATATTTTTTTGTTTAGCCTGAGGATGGATCATACTGATAACTTCCGAAACAAGACTGTTGGCGTTGAACTTTGTAATTTCAATTTCTTCTCGCCCCGCCTCAATTCGGGAAATATCCAGAATATCATTGATGAGCGCGAGAAGATTTTTTCCGTTTCGTTCAATCACTTCAAGATAGCTGTATTCCTCTTCACCGATCTTATTAGAAAGCCGACGATTAAGTACGCCTGAAAGAGCAATAACTGAATTTAGCGGCGTCCTAAGCTCATGACTCATCGTTGATAGAAAGTTAGTTTTAAGCCGACTGGCTTCATCCAACTGTTTCTTCTGCATCTCCAATTCTGTGTTTTGTTCTGTCAGTTCGCTTGCCTGGGCAGAAAGTTCAGTTTTTTGTACCTCTAATTCACGGTTTTGAGATTCAAGTTTTTCCGAAAATTCTTTAATTTTTCTGTACGCTAGTATGCCTCCGACGCGCGCATTGAGAGTCCCAAGAATATTCATGATAAATTGAACTGACGTAACATCATATTTTTTGATGCTTGCTAGAGAGATCATAGCCGTAACGTCGTCACCATCAAGAACAGGAATCGTTATGATCTCCCGTGGAATGAAAGCCCCACTTACCGTGTGAAAAATAAATTGAGTATCATCAGAAATATTTTTTATCTGCTGTACTTTGTGTGATGCAAGCGAAGATCCGAATTCTCCTTCCAAATTATCAGCAGAAAAAGATTGTTTTGCGTTGCTCGCAAGTCCGATGGATTCGAAATGTTCAAATAATTTTTTGTCTTTACTTAATAAATAAACTGCCGCCATTTGTGAACCGGTGTGCATGGCAAGTGCGTTCAGCATTGATTTAAAAAATTGTTGTGTGTCATATTCATTTAGCATTACCTGTGCTAGTTCTGCTCCCCTATTATCTAATTCAATTTTTGTTTGAATTGTCTCAGCCAATTCATTAAATGAGCTTGATAAAACACCAAATTCATTATGTAAGAGGTAAATGCTGCGGGCTTCCATATCATTATCCCGAAATCGATGGGTAACCCTATTTAACTCAGCCAAAGGCGTTTTAATATTTCGTATTATAACATAACTAATGAGTAACGATAGGCTTAAAATGACAATTGCCAGGCTTATTAATCGCTTTTCGAGTGAGCTGTTCAATATCCCCGAAGCAGCGGTTAAGGCTTCAGCCTTATTCTTGGCATACGTATCAATTTTTTGAATTTTGATTAACAATTGTTCTCGCCGTTTACCTACATCACCCTCAACACTTACGCTCTCTTTCACTTTCTCATTTTCTCCGGCTAGAGCTAACTGAGTATTTACATCCCTTGCAGTTTTCCATTTCATGTATGCTTTGAAGGCTTCATCTAAATCATCGCGTGGCCCTAAATATCTTTCATTCAACACATCAAATTGCTTGAGTGCGTCTGCAGCAGATAATTCCATCGTTTGAATCGCGTTTTGTTTTTCCGTATAGTTTTTTGCCAGCATTAAGTCCCGTGTGGCTAAGCGCATACTAAGGATATCTATTCTGATTTGGTCAATTGCACGTCGAACCATCAACGGGTGGTCGTGAAGTGTATCCATCTGCAGATGGAGTTCGTTGGATTGTAAATATGTGACAATGCCGAAAATAAGAACAAAAAACATTATGGAGGCAAAACCAAATTTTAGTTGAGTACTGATTTTAAGGTGCTTTATTTTCATCACAGTTCTTATTGTTTTTTTTTGAGTGCCGTAATTTCTCGCTTGTGATGTTTATTTAAACTATTGTCACAAGAAAGACCATTGTTTAGTAAAGGATATGAAGAATCTTTCTCCAATTAGTATTTAGTTATACCTGTTATGTTTTACCAAATTTTGAAATATTGCTGACTTTGGGAATATTTCGTGGTAATTGAAATTCATTAAAATTTCTCTTTCCGCTTCACCGGTCATAAGATAACCTTCATTTGTCAAGCAATTACTAATTTTTCTTAAAATTATTTCCCGGTATACATTCTTGTAATAAAATAATAGATTGGCACCGACTACAAGATCAAAGCCACCAAAGATACTTGCTGGAGGCGCACTCAATTGCTCATTTAATAAATCGAACTGAGAAAAATCAATATGATTTTTTAACTCCGGTTTTATGATATAACTTTCGCCCTTTTTAGTGAACCATCGATCTAGACGCTGCAATGTTATTTTATTCAAATCAGAAGAAGAATATTGCCCCTTCCGTGCTTCATCCAATTTTGATTCCGATTGATCTGTAGCAAATATACGATACGTAAATTTTTCTTCATTACCTTTTAACAATTCCTCCAGTAAAATGGCAATGCTGTAAGCTTCCTGTCCGGCAGCACAGGCTGATGACCAGATTCTAATCTCTCTGTGTTTGTCGTTCTTTTTATTTTGAATCAAAGCTGGAAAAATGATCCGTTCTAATAATGCGAACGCAAGACCTTCACGAAAAAATTCACTATAATTGATCTGAAGTGATTCTAATAAAAATTTTCCCTCTTTATCATTTTGTTCTAGGAGGATGGAGTATTCCTCCTCCGAACTACAGTGTGTTTCTGAAATCCTTTTCTGAATGGTTTTTGATAAGAAAGACTCATCATATTTTAAAACATCAATTTGAAAAGACCGCATAAGAAGTTCTGTTATATGTGACGTTAATATTTTCACTCGACTATTTTATATTTTTCTTGCTGTCCGGCTTTTTTGAGTAATCCATTCACTTCCTTTTTTAATTCTATCATCGAGAGCTCACGTCCGATAGTTAAGTTATGGAACCTCTGTAATTCATCCATTTTTTCTTTTAAGGCCATTTCTGCCTGTTTGCGTTCGGTAATATCTTCAACAGTTCCATCATAATATAAAATATTTCCTTCAGCATCCCGGATTGCCCTCGCACTTTCTCTGATATAGAGAATAGATAAGTCTTTGCGAATCCAAGCCGACTCCAAGCCTATGATCTCTCCATTTGTTTCGAGGAGTTCAATAAATTGATTTCGGTTATACGATGGTTCGAATCCCTCTTCTTGCAAATTCCTTTGAGCGAGTTCTTCAAAAGATTTGTAACCGAGCATTTCCACTAAAGTTGGATTAGCTAAAAGGACCCTCCCTTCAATGGTAGTTCGATAGAGCCCCAAACTAATATTTTCATAAAATGATCGAAAGCGTTCCTCACTTTCCTTAAGTTCGAGTTCAGCTTTCTCTTTCTCAATTTGAATTCCTTTTTTTTTGAGCGCTTCTTTGACAGCAAACGGAAGCCGGGTGATGTGCTCTTTAATAATATAGTCCGAAGCGCCGGTTTTCATGCACTCTACCGCTATCTCTTCATTCATGGAGCCCGTTAAAAGGATGAACGGAATATTTGGACTTTTTTCCAATGTAATTTTAAGAGCGCTCATCCCGTCAAATTTAGGTAAGTTAAAGTCAGAGATAACAATGTTTGGACAATACTCTTCTAATGCTCTCAGAAAATCAATTTCATTTTCAACAACCCGGGATTGAAAAAGAATTCCTCCTTTTGAGAGGTTACGCTGAGCAAGTTCAACATCTGCAAGAACATCCTCAACAAATAATATTTTTAATTCCATTGTCATTTAATACTTTATTCGTTTTTATATTAATAATTTCTTAGGAGCCTCGTTCGATGCCATAGTTATTCTATAACGATAAGACACTAGGAATAATCACTCTTACAAATTTCTTTCCAGCATCATGCTAACGGTAACTGATTAATCAATAACCAATACATCCCAATTTGTTTAACTGACTCAACGAACTGATCAAAATCAACCGGCTTTTGGATATAGCTATTAACCCCAAGTTTATAACTTTCAATCATATCTTTTTCCTGATTAGAAGAAGTTAAAACGATAATCGGAATAATCTTTTTCTCCTCATCACTCTTAAGAATTTTTAATACTTCTAATCCATCCACTTTTGGTAATTTGAGATCAAGAAGAATAACCTTTGGCGGATTATTGGGTTTTCGATTCTCATGTTTATTCCTGCAATAAATAAAATCAAGTGCTTCTTCACCATCATTAACCACAAAAATATTGTTTGCAATTCTGTTTTTCTTCAAAGCCCGCAAAGCCAACTCGACATCATTTAAATTGTCCTCCACGAGTAAAATATCTACAGGTAGTGATTCCATATTGATTCCCTTTTTTGATGCACAATTGATACAAAAGATAATTGAAAGAATACTCCCCTTCTATTATCGAAAATAATTACAGTAATTTAAACTAAACAGTAAAATAAAAAGTAGTTCCAACATTAATTTCAGATTCTGCCCAGATAGTTCCACCATGTTTCGTAACAATTCGTTTTGCAATTGCTAGACCAACTCCTGTTCCTTGAAACTCATCTTCTCTATGCAAGCGATGAAACACACCAAATAATTTATTGTAATACTTCATATCAAAACCAATACCGTTATCGCAAACACAATATACAATTTTCCCGTTTTCCATTTTATTGGTTACTTCAATAATCGACTTTTCTTTCTTGGATGAAAATTTTACTGCGTTCGATAGTATGTTTGTCCAAAGCTGCCTTATCATCGAAGGATCCCCTTTTGAATAAGGCAAGTTAGAGATTGAAAACGATATTTTTTCTCTTTCATGTTTGGAAGTGATTTCAAGGAATACTGAATTAGCGAGATTGCTCATATCAATTTCAGCTTTCACAAGATCACGGCTTCCAATCCTTGAGAAGGCAAGAAGGTCATCAATGAGATGTCCCATCTTTTGTGTGTTTTTCCGAATTACATTTATTATCCTATTCCCTTCCTCACCCAACTTGTCGGTATAATCCTCAAATAAAATATTTGAAAACCCATCAATGCCTCTAAGAGGAGCTCGCAGATCGTGAGAAACGGAATAAGAGAAGGACTCCAATTCTTTATTAGTAGTTTCCAACTGAGAAGTTCGTTCACGCACTCGTTCTTCGAGTGTAGTGTTCAATATTTGTATTTCCTCTAATGCTTTTACACTCTCGGTTACGTCTCTGGTAATCGCTATCATAGCTGTGAGATTACTATTTGCATCCAATAATGGAGCCCCGCTTACTTCTCCATAGAATACAGTTCCGTCATGCTTTAGTAATTTATATCGGTAAACGTTAGGGATATTATTTTGAAACAATTCTCTCATATTATTAGCCGCCTTAGGTCGATCTTCATCTGCAATCCAGTTAAGAGCGTCACTTCCAATTACTGAAGAATCATCTGCAATTGCAAATATTTCTTTTATTTTGGGAGAGAAATAAGTGATCTTACCATCCTGACCAATAATAGTAATTCCATCCGGTGAGGCCTGAACAAGTTTGCGGTATTTTTCTTCGCTCTCTTTTATCGCCAATTCCGCTTTTTTTTGTATCGTAATATCTCTTGCAACACCTTGAATGCCCACACATTTGCCGTTCTGAAGATATGGAACGGAGCTAATGTCAACAATAAATTCACTTCCGTCTTTACCAATAACTTTGTATTCAGCAGATTGATCAATGCCACCTTCCTCAAAGATTTTTTTTAATCGGCTTTTGTGGAGAGTTTCGTACTCCTTTGGAATAATATCCCAAATGTTCATTGCTAAAAATTCTTGTTCATTATACCCGAGTGTTTCATACATAGCTCTGTTAGCTGAAATAAAGTTCCCATTTAAATCAAAAATAAATATTCCATCCGGACTTTGAGATACTAATGTGCGGTATTTCTCCTCGCTTTCACATATCGCTTTTTCCGCTTTTTTGATTTCCGTCATATCTATTACAGTTGAAACCATCGTGTTTTGTTCAAACAACGGAATATTCACTGCATTGATTATATGTACTGACCCATCTTTATGAGTGATGACACAATCTTCCCAGTGCATACGGGAAGGATCACCGGATTGAATATCCGTCACTATCCTTGCCACTAATCCATCGCGGTATATTTTATCTGGATATACTTTTTCAAAAAAAGTTGATATATCCTCCAATTCTTCTTTCGGCCAGCCATAGATTTCTTCAAATTTTTTATTCAGATATAAAGCTCTTCCATGATCGATGGTATTTAATGCCACTCCGATCGGAAGGTTATCAAGAACTGTTTGAATAAACGTATTCGTCCTCTTTAGTTCATCTTCAGCTACCTTGCGTTCGGTGATATCAATAACGAGTGAGATAAAATAGAGCGGCTTTGCTTCAGCATCTCTTAAAAGTGATGAGGAGACTTCCGCCAACATAACATCACTATTTTTTTTCAGATATCGTTTCTCGAATTGAATTGTGTCTACTCTTTCTTCAACTGCTTTTACAACAAAGTCTCTACTACGAGAAAGATCATCGGGATGTGTGATTTCATTGAAAGTGAGGTTGAGAAGTTCGCTTTCAGAATACCCAAGCATCCGGCAAAAAGACTTATTGACTTGCAATAATTTCCCATCCGTAGCAGTTAGCGTCATACCGGCGGCGGCATTCTCAAAAGCGCTGTGAAAACGATTTTCACTTTCGAACAACTCTTTTTCTTTATCAAAAAGTTCTTTGTAAATATTTCTTTGACGGGAAGAATAAATCCAAGCTAACCCTGCACCCGACAAGAGAATTAAAATTAAGACGAATATTCCAATAAAGATGGCTCTGAAGGTAAGTTCAGCATAAATTTCATTTTCATCAACTTTAACAACCATTAGCCAGGGCGTTCCCCTTATTGGTTGAACCACTGATAAGACATCAACTCCGCGGTAGTCTTTTCCTCTCCAAATACCATTATTGCGTAAAGCAGCCTGCACTGCTGGAACTTCTATATGAGTTAGAGGAATCCGGAATTGCAATGCACTATTCTTCCAGTACCACAACTTGTTGAGGTAAAGAATGCTGTCGCCGTCTTTGCGTAGTAATAACGTCTCGGCTGTTTTTCTTTCTGTAGGCCATTTTTGCAGTAATGGGAATAAATAATCATTCGGGTCAATTCGAAAGAGCATGGCCGCTATTGAGATATTTTTATTATTAATAATCGGGACAACTATATCATAGTGTATTTTTTTGTGAATGGGACAGTAATATAAATCTATAAATGTTATCTCTTGTTTTTTAATTACTTCCTTGATTGTAGGAGATATGATTGATTCCACGCTATGCTCTTTAGGAGTGAGAGAGAGCAGATAGTCTCCATCAGGTGATAGGAGGAAAATATTTTCATAACCAAAATAATCTTTAAACTGGGCGAAACGGTTCAGTATCTCTTTTTTTGCTTGAAGATTTTGTCTGTTACTTGTCCACAGTTTAATTCTTCCATTAAGAAATCGTTCTTCTGATGCAATTTTTGCCTGACGAATTTTCTCTTTTCGCCATTGTACAATCTGACTGATCTTTAATTCCGCAACCGCTTGAATTTCAAGATACTTTTCTTTACGAATAGATTTTTCTTCAGATGAATAAAAAAGATACCCGCCTACTATAAGCAATATGCTAATTGCACCTACTAGAATGGTCAAGTGCCATTCTTGAATTACCTTTGGTTTAGAGCCCTTTTCCATAAAACTCGCCTTATAAAAATTCTGCTTTTAGTTTGCTGCTGAAAAACAACAAACAATGAATGTAAAGTAGCAACTCTTTCCTATTATCGCAACTTCGTGACTAGGTTTCCTTGAACGAAATAATTTCACCACCAACGGTTTAAGAAAAAACATTGTGAGCTTCTAAAAAGAACAACAACTCTTAAAATAAATTACCTTACTATTTTTACACAGACCTTTGCAGATTGCAATGGGAGTTTTATAATTTATTTTAAAAGTATTACTATTTATAAATGCAAAGGATTGCTTTCCAGCATTAGTAGCGGGTTTTAATTTGAAGGAAGAGATTATTTTTGTTCGGAAGAATTATGATCTGGACTCGTTCTACAATTTTAATAATGTAGCTTTTTATTATCGCGTAGCCGTTAATGGCAACACTGAACTAATAGTCATTGTAAGCAATGATAACATAAAATTTCATCACGCTTCAACAAGATTTATTTGTGTAGCGTAACCCCTTTATAATAACTGGAACTAATAAAGTGGCAACCAATTTATTTCCGTTTATCCGAATCATTTAAGATAAGATGTCCCATTTTATCTCTTTTTGTTTCCAGGTAACGGAGATTATTTTCGTTCGGGAGAATTTCGATCGGGACGCGTTCTACAATTTCAAGATCATATCCTTTTAAGCCGACAACTTTTTTAGGATTGTTAGTAAGCAATTTTATTTTGCGGATACCAAGTTGAAGCAGTATTTGTGCTCCAATGCCATAATCTCTTAGATCAGCACGGAAACCGAGGGCTTCATTCGCTTCAACCGTATCTTTGCCTTCATCCTGTAAATTATACGCACGAAGTTTATTGGTTAGACCGATTCCCCGTCCTTCCTGGCGCATATAAACAACAACTCCGACTCCCTCTTCTTCAATCATTGCAATTGCTTTGTTTAATTGGTCATGGCAGTCGCACCGCAACGAATGAAAGACATCTCCGGTCAAACATTCGGAGTGCATGCGAACAAGCACAGGTTTGGAAGGATCAATTACGCCTTTCACCAAAGCAAGATGTTCTTTCTTCTCAATTTTATTTTCGAAGAGGATCATTCTGAAATTTCCCTTTGAAGTAGGAAGATTGACCTCGGTAATTCTTTCTACAAGACTTTCCTGTTTTATCCGGTAATGGATCAAATCTTTTACGGTAAGGATTTTCAGATTGAATTTTTCTGCAAGTTCAATAAGTTGAGGAGTACGTGCCATTTCGCCGTTCTCTTGTAATATTTCACAAAGAACCCCCGCATGCGCTAGTCCGGCAAGAGCACAGAGATCAACAACAGCTTCTGTATGACCGGCGCGGCGAAGAACACCTTCATCCATTGCGCGAAGTGGAAAGATATGTCCGGGGACGGCAAAATCATTTCTTCTTGAATTCGGATCGATCATTTTTTTGATGGTTACAGCTCTATCGGCAGCCGAAATTCCGGTGGTGGTTCCTTCAACAGCATCGACGGTAACCGTAAATTGCGTACCGTGTAAAGCCGAGTTCTCATCGACCATCAGTGGGAGTTCAAGTTCTTCCAAACGTTTTCCGGTGAGCGAGATACAGACTAATCCCCTTCCGTTTGTAATCATGAAATTAATTATTTCGGGAGTAACAAATTCTGCCGCACAAACAAAATCGCCCTCATTCTCACGGTCTTCGTCATCAATGATGATGATCATTTTCCCATTTTTTATTTCTTCAAGTGCTTCTTCAACATTACAAAACATGAACGTAACCTTACCGTAATATTGTAAATATTACTTTTAATTGATTAATTAAACAAGAAAGCAGAGAAGGTTGAATTGTTGAAAAGTTGAAGAATTAAACTATTGAATGAAAAAGATTTGTTGTTACGTTAAACCTTTACTCAACAATTAAACAAATAAACCGTTAAACAATTCAACCAGTCTTTACTAATTTCCTTCTTTAGCTTGGGTAACAACACCGATTGCAGATTTTTCAAATTTCATTTTAACGTTATCGGCAACCTTTACAAGCACAGTTTTCTCTTCAACAGTATCAACGGTTCCGTGAATGCCGCTTAAGGTAACAATCTTATCGCCTTTTTGAATTCCGCTAATAAGTTTTTCTTTCTCTTTAGCGCGCTTTTGCTGGGGACGAATGATCATAAAATAGAAGATTGCGAAAATAGCACCGAACATTACCAGTGTGCTGATCATACTTCCGCCGCCGTCTTGTCCGGGTGCAGGCGCCATAGCCAAAAAATAATTCATTTAGTTCTCCATTATTGTTTTTTGTTGTGAAATTTTCGGAAGGATCTCTTCCTTCCAACTTTTAAAAGTTCCGTTTATAATATTTTTTCTTGCTTCGGTAACGAGATTCAAATAAAAATGCAAATTATGTATGGATGCCAGTTCCAAAGCTAAAACTTCTTTCGCGATAAACAAATGACGCAAATAAGCTCTTGTAAAATTTTTGCACGTGTAACAATCACACACATCGTCAACCGGAGAAAAATCATTTTTATATTTATTATTCCGCATCGAAAGAATCCCGGATGAAGTAAACAAATACGCATTACGGGCATTTCTTGTAGGCATCACACAATCAAACATATCAACGCCGCGCTCAATTCCTTCGAGGATATTTTCCGGTCTGCCAACCCCCATCAAATAGCGGGGTTTCTGTTCCGGCATTAAATCAGTTGTAAAATTAACTAATTCATACATAGTTTCCATAGGTTCGCCAACAGCCAATCCGCCTATGGCATAACCATCGAAATCCAAATTAATAAGGTCAGCCGCCGAAGCTTCACGCAAATCTTTGTAAACGCTTCCTTGAATAATTCCGAAAAGGAATTGCTCATGCCCATAAAGCGGTTTCGTGTTTTCGAAGGCTTCTTTATTCAACACAGCCCAGGCGGAAGTTAATTCTTTAGATTTCTTTGCGTACTCATAATCGCAGGGGAACGGCGTACATTCGTCCAACACCATCATAATATCCGAACCGATACTACGCTCAATTCCAATTACTTTTTCGGGTGTAAAAAAATGTTTCGAGCCGTCGAGATGGGAGCGGAATTCTACGCCATCTTTTTTCAATTTACGCAATTCCGATAAGCTAAAGACTTGAAAGCCGCCGCTATCGGTAAGAATAGGTTTTTGCCAATTCATAAATTTGTGCAACCCCCCGGCTTCTTCCAGAATATCCGTACCCGGCCGCAAATAGAGGTGATAAGTATTACCCAAAATAATTTGCGCTTTAATATCATCAACAAGTTGAGACTGGTTTACGGCTTTTACTGTGCCTTGTGTACCAACAGGCATAAAAATAGGAGTCTGTACAACTCCATGCGCGGTTTCAAAATATCCTGCTCTTGCTTTATTTTCTTGCGCTTCTAAAACGAACTTCAATAATCGGCTCTCTTAATTTAAAAATTTGGTGGTTAAATTTACGGAAAATGGGGCTGGTAAGAAAGGTTTGTTATACGATATTTACTTCTTCTTCCAATTGAATCTGAAATCGTTGATAAACATCATTTTTGATCGCTTGCGCAAGTTGAAGAATTTCTTTCCCTTCCGCTCTGCCATAATTAACCAGAACAAGTGCCTGATGTTCGTGCACTCCGACATTGCCTATCCTCTTCCCTTTCCAGCCGCATTGTTCAATCAACCAACCGGCGGGAATTTTTATTTTATCATACGAAGCTGGAAATCCCTTCATCGACGGAAAATCTTCTTTCAATTTTTCGTATTGACTTTCTTCGATTTCAGGATTTTTAAAAAAACTGCCGGAATTACCAAGCACTTTCGGATCAGGAAGTTTTTCCTGTCGAATTTTTATTACAATGTTTCGAACATCAATCAGCATGGGGGAAGTTTTTCCGATATTTTTTAGCTCTTGTTCAATTGAACCATAGCGAATGTTCAATTCATGGTTTTTCTTTAATCTGAAAACGACAGACGTGATAAGGAATTTATTTTTCAATTCATGTTTAAAAATGCTCGACCTGTATTCAAAAAGACAACTACTTTTAAAGAATGTTTTTTCAGTCCCATCATTTAAATAAATTCCATTCAATGCAAAGAAAGTATCTTTAAACTCTTGACCGTATGCACCGATGTTCTGAATTGGAGCGGCTCCGACAGTTCCCGGAATAAGTGATAAATTTTCTACCCCATAAAAATTATTCGCGACACAATAGGCAACAAAGTCGTCCCACAGCTCGCCTGCAAAAACTTCCAACAGAACAAAATCTTTATCCTCACTTATCTTACTGATCCCTTTTTTGTTGAATTGTATAGCGCAACCTTCAAAGTTTTTAGTAAAAAGAATATTGCTTCCCCCGCCAAGCAGCAAAATTTTTTCATCTTTAACTTGTTCCAGCACTTCCTTCAGTTCGGCAATCGAATAAATCTCACAATAATATTTGGCAGATACTTCCAAACCGAAAGTGTTTTTGTTCTTCAAATTATAATTTTCTTGAAGGATCATTTAATTTTCATTTAAAGAGTTCAATTTTATTTAATTGCCTGTTCAATATCTGCAATTAAATCTTCAACATCTTCAATACCAACAGAGAATCTAACAAGTTTTTCTGTCAAACCGAATTTTTCCCGTTTTTCTTTAGGTACAGAAGCGTGCGTCATAGAAACCGGATGGCATAAAAGACTTTCAACCCCGCCAAGACTTTCGGCAAGTGTAAAGACTTTTGCGTTGTTCAGAAAATGTTTTGCAGTCTCAAACGTGTCAAATTCAGCAGAGATCATTCCACCAAAACCGGACATCTGTTTTTTTGCGAGTTCGTGTTGCGGATGTTCCGGTAAACCGGGATAAAAAACTTTTTTCACTTTCGGATGTTGTTTAAGATAGGTTGCAATTTGAAGTGCATTGGCATTATGCCTATCCATCCTCACCGCAAGTGTTTTCGTTGAACGAAGTGTTAACCAACAATCAAACGGAGATGGAACAGCCCCCGCTGCATTTTGGATATAGCGTAACCGTTCGTGAATTTTTTCGACTCCGGTCACTACTATTCCACCAATAATATCGCTATGACCATTTAAATATTTTGTCGTACTGTGCAGCACGATGTCGATCCCAAGTTCAATTGGACGTTGAAAATAGGGACTCATAAAGGTGTTATCAACTACACTGATAAGATTCTTTTCTTTACAAAGAGTTGCAACCGCTTCCAAATCAGTTAACGTCAACATCGGATTTGTCGGAGTTTCAACATAAACCATTTTTGTATTTGGTTTAATTTCCTTTTGAATATTTTTAACATCCGACGTATCAACCCACGAATAAGAAATTCCATAATCCGTCATGATCAATTCAAATAAGCGGTACGTTCCACCGTAAACATTATCGGTAACGATAACATGATCTCCGCTTTTAAGTAACGACATTAACGAATTGATTGCCGCTAAGCCGGAAGCAAAAGCGATTCCGAACTTCCCTTTCTCAAGTGTGGCGATGTTTGCTTCAAGCGTGGCACGTGTTAAATTGTGCGTGCGGCCGTATTCATATCCTTTGTGAACGCCAAGTTCCGGTTGATGATATGTAGATGTTAAATAGAGCGGAGTAATAACCGCGCCGGTTTCTAAGTCCGCTTTTTGTCCCGCATGAATTGCGTCTGTTGAGAAGCCCATGTTGTTCCTTTCAAATTTTATAATGATGAAGCATATTCAATTATATCGTAACGGGTAACAATGTCTATAATTCTACCGAATTCCATAACCAACACAGCGGGTGATTCTGTCAACTGCTTTTTAACTATTTGGATATCAGTTTTTTCGTCGAGACAAGGGAATGAAGCCCCCATTACTTCCTCAACGGTCGCGTCGAGCAGTGCATGATTCTCCACTAAACTCGCCATCACCTTTGCTTCTCGAATACTTCCGACCGATTGACCGTTCTCAATGACCGGAATTTGAGAAAAACCGTTCGTGTTAAGAACTTCAATTGCATCACGGATTTTATCTTTAGCTAGTAAATAAATTAAATTCTTTACCGGTCCGTTTTTCTTTGCATTTGACAAATCTCTCAGTGTTTTCATTTCCCGGTTTAATAACCGCTTTTCGCGCAGCCATTCTTCACTGTGCATCTTGCTTAAATATCTTTCACCGGTATCGCAAACGATAAAAACGATAACATCGTTTTCTGTTAAATCCTTTGCGATTTCCAACGCAGCTTTAGCAATAGTTCCGGTACTTCCGCCGCAGAAAATTCCTTCTTCTTTTGTAAGTGAACGTGCAACCGAAAACGAATCAAAATCCGAGACATTAATTATTTCGTCAATTACGGAAAAGTTGATATTCTCCGGGATACAATCCTGACCAATGCCTTCAACAAAATATGGAACTCCTTCGCGAAGTTTTCCATCTTTTTTATATTCTTTAAGGATTGACCCAACCGGATCAGCGCCAATAATTTTTATGTTTGGATTTTTTTCTTTCAAATACTTTCCAACACCGCTGATCGTTCCACCGGTGCCGACCCCAGCAACAAAATGAGTGATTTTGCCGTCAGTTTGTTCCCAAATTTCAGGTCCGGTCGTTTCATAATGAGCTTTTGGATTTGCGGGATTAGCGTACTGATACATAAATAACGCGTTAGGGGTTTCCGCCGCAATTTTACGCGCAACATTAACATAATAATCTGGACTGTCATGTTTTACTGCATTTGGACAGACGATCACTTGCGCACCAAGCGCTTTTAAATAATTAATCTTTTCGTTACTTACTTTATCAGTCACAACGAAAACAGATTGGAATCCACGAATTGCTGCAGCTAATGCCAGTCCGATTCCTGTATTTCCACTTGTAGCTTCAACAACGGTTCCGCCAGGTTGAATAACTCCACGACTAACCGCATCGTCAAGCATTGCAACACCAATGCGATCTTTAACACTTCCACCGGGATTAACCGATTCAAGTTTCGCTAATATCAAAGGCTTCAAGCCTTTGTTAATCTTGTTTAATTTGATTAAAGGCGTGTTGCCAATTGCCTCTAAAATATTATTCTTAAAATTCATTGCATCCTCTTTTTACCTATATAACACCAAAAACACTTTTACAATTCCTAACTCTCAATTCCTAATTAAATCGGTGTCCTCTTAAAAACTCTTCGATCTTCAAACGTTTCTTTCCTTCCTGCTGGATCTCCAAAATACTCAACGCTTTCTTCCCACAACCGAAAACTAATTCATTTGCGGTTTCATAAATTTCTCCGGGAGCAAGCTCCCGTTCAACAACTTTTGTTTTATAAACTTTATAACCTTTCTGAAGATGCACAAAATAAGCAGTAGGGAAAGGAGAAAGTCCCCTTACTAAATTATGAATATCGGATGCATCCCATCCCCAAATAATTTCACAAAGCTCTTTTGTTATTTTAGGTGCCGGTGTCGCTTCAAAATTGTTTTGGGGAAGCAGCTTAAACGATTGTGAGTTAATCATTTCTACTGTTTCTGCTACCGCTTTACTTCCTAACAAACTTAGTTTGTCATGCAGCGTTCCGAAATCATCTTCATCTTCAATCTGAATTTCTTTTCTTAAATAAACATTTCCGGTATCAACTTTTTCAGCAAGTGCAAAAGTCGTCACTCCGGTCGTCTTTTCACCATTTATCAACGCCCATTGTATGGGAGCTGCACCACGGAATTTTGGGAGCAGTGAACCATGCAAATTAAATGACCCATATTTCGGCATTGTAAATATTTCTTTCGGCAAAATTCTAAAAGCTACAACTACAAACAGCTCCGCTTCTAAACTTTTAAGTTGCACAATAAAATCTTCATCTTTCAGATTTTCCGGTTGAAGAATTTTTATTGCATGCTCTAATGCAAATTCTTTTACCGGAGTAAACGAAACATGTTTGCCACGCCCACGCGGTTTGTCCGGTGCAGTAACTACGGCAATCACTTCGTGATGATTTTCGAGAATGGTTCTAAGAGAAGGTATTGCAAAATCCGGTGTTCCAAAAAAAATTATTTTCATCAGCAGTTACATGGCTCCTTTTGCCGTAACAGGATACTCAATTTCAACTTTTCTTGCGGCAATTTTCAACAACGGTTTTTTTACCATTTTTTTCCCTTCGTCATCAAGGCGGTCGGTAAAAAAGGTTGCGTGCAAATGATCATACTCATGCTGGATAACACGTGCTAAAAGATCATCATCCTCCAGAACCTGATCATTTAGATCAATATCCTGGTAGAGGAGTTTTATCCCAACCGGTCTCTCAACTTTGGAACGAATTCCTGGCAGGCTTAAACAACCTTCTTCCATACGGATCGTCTCTTCAGAGTATTCAACTATCTTGGGATTAATGAATACCATTGGTTTAAATTTTTCAAACCCTTTTACCGCTGATAAATCGAGAATGAAAATTGATTTATGGCTTCCTACCTGGTTAGCAGCCAAGCCCATTCCTTCCGCGTTATGCATCGTTTCAAACATGTCGTTAATTAACGTTAGAATTTTCGCATCAACTTTTGAAACGCGAATTGCTTTTTTCTTTAATATTTTATCTCCGTAAAGAGTAATCGGCAGCACTGCCATAGCTAATTTCCTTACTTAATTTCTTCAAAAACAGGCGAAACAGTCTCGGCTTCACCGTCGGTATAAATCAATAACTCTGTGGAGTAAAAGTACATCCTGATGAGCACCCGAAATATAATTAACAACTGCTGAATTAGAAAGGTAAGAAGGAGTAAGTATGCAGGTTTTTTAGGGACGAATCCATCAACAAGGTTATAAATGGTCGCTCCAATAGCCACAAATACGAGCATGATGAAATACACCGTCATTACTTTAACAAAATTCTTTTTAATAAACTGAAACGATTTATAGAAAGAGCGGAAGAGCTTTGTAGAATCTATAGCAACAACAGCAACTTTCGTGTAATCTGAAACGATATTAATAACACTGATGAGAAAAAGGAAGAAGAGATAGCGAAATATCTGGATGGCAAATTCAATGAAAGCATTTTCTTTTTCTAAAAAGATCTGCTTTATCCCATAATCAATTAAAACATTAATGCTGATGGCAACAAAATAAAGGATGAATGTAAAGAACGCTATTTTCAAAAATCTGATATAGTATTTTACGCTTCCATAAAAGAAATCGACGACATGATTTTTTTTTGCGTTTGTAAAAACCGCGAGTAAACCGCCGAGATAAAGCAGTTGGATCAGAATATACACTCCGGCAAAGGCATAGAGAAGTATAGGAATTGCGTTGAGTGAGTTTTGATAGATATGGCGAAACTGCATATACCAGAGATAATCAAATCCAAGACTGAGATTGCTATTGATGAGTGAGTGAGCTAATCCTTGCTGAAGTATTGAAAACAGAGGCAGAGATAAGGCAAAGGCAAACACAATATTCGTTATCCAGAAAAGAAGAATAAATTTCCTGTGTGCAAAAACCATTCTTGAGCCGCTTATAAGAATTTGTTTAATGGTGAGGTTCAAGATAAACCCCCGAAGATCATCAATAGGTTTTGCACCCAGAAGAACCATCTTACTGAAATATACAACGCGCCGCTATATTGCGTTTCAACAGTATATGAATTATTCGCAAAATTCAGATCAAACAAGTTTTTCCTTTCCGGATCAATTTCGGCAGAAATAACTTTGTTCTTCGTATGAAAAATAATTTTTTTGATTTTTTCTTCTCCGTTCCAATAAGTCCTTAGCGTATCTTTATTGGTATACAGGTCAACCTCCAACGGAACAATCGCCTCTCCATCCCGGACAATAATCACTTCAGATTGATTTTCTCCAGAACTTGCAATTCCCATAACGCGGTAGTCACACGTGAACGCATTCTCGTAGAAACCGGTGATGAGCCACTCAATATTTTTGCCGGAATATTTTCGTAAGACTGAAAAAAAATCGGATGCATTTGGATGCCGGAATTTGTATTGATTAAAATATTGTCTTAAAATAAAAAACAATTTTTGTTCCCCGAGATACTTTTCCAAAGTAAAAAGAAACAGCGCCCCTTTTGCGTAAGAGACTGACTGATAAACGCTTTTATTTAACAGCTGATAACTAGAATCCTTGAGTGACCCAAACATCGCGTAAGGATAATAGGTTGCCATCAAATCAGCTTCAAATGGCTTTGGAATTTGTGTTAAGGTATAAATAAAAGGGATTTTTTCAATTGAAAGAAGTTCCATACCGGCAACCGGCAGATAGCCGAAAAGCTTAAATGAGGCGAACCTCTCTCCATATTTCTTCTGAAGTATCTTTTGTGAAAGATACTCGGAGAATCCTTCATCAAGCCAGGCTTCTGTCGTTTCATTATTCGCAAGCATCCCGTAAAAATATTGGTGAGAGAATTCATGGAGAATTACTTCTTCAAGATCTTTGGTGAACTCCGGCGAAAAATAATCTTTGGAGAAAGTAATAAGCGCCGGATATTCCATCGCACTTATCTTTCCGGCTTTTGTAGGTGCATCAATTACCGTCAATGTTTTGTATGGATACCGTCCGATATTTTTATCAAAGAATATAAAAGCATTTTTTACGGCACTTTTTATTCTCTCTTTTGCATCTTCATTTGTTGTTTGAAGAATGTAATGGACTGAAACTAACGAACGATCTTTCCGCTTTATTGTATCCGTAAAATCAAGAACATCCTTTGCCGCAAGCCAGGCAAAATCATGAATGTAATTTTGCATTACCCTATAGGTAGTGTTGTACTTCCCTACTTTTCTCTCCTTTACTTCACCCGAAGAGGTAAGCACAAAACCGTTGGGGATCGTTATGTCGAGTGAGTAATTAGAAAAATCAGAATAGAACTCGGTAAATGGATAGTATGGATCACAAACCCACCCCGCTTTGCCGGGCAGATTTCCATTTTCATATACACCCAATTTGGGGAACCACTGAGCGAAAAAGAAAAATCTTTCATTCGCGTCGTAACCGAAACGGCCGAATGCTTTCGGGATTTTAACTTCATACTCAAATGCTATTTCAACGGAATCATTTTGATTAACCGGTTCATCTAAAACTATTCTGGCAACGGTGCTATCAAACGGATTAGCTGTTTGATATTGCAAAACTTTGCGTTGATGATTTACAGTAACGCTATTAATAAAAATGTGTGAAAGAGAGTTGTCCGGAATACTTCTTCCCTCTAAATATTCAGTCTGTTTATTGCTGAATGCGTTTGGATAAAGGTGGAAATACAATTCATTAGTGGGAATGTTTGATGGATTTTTCCATTTTATAATTTGAGAAGCTTTAAGAAGTTTCTCTTGAACGTCTAATGAAACTTTTATTGAATAGGAAGAAAATATTTTTGTCCCTTCTCTACTACTAGTTTTATTTGCGTGCTCAACATTAAGTTTAACAGAATCACCGCCGTTTAAGATAACAGCACTATTCGTCTGCTTTTCTTGATATTGGAAGAAAGCATAAAAGAGGAAAAGGAATATGAGCGTTAAATATTTCAACGATGCCCGAACTCTAATAAGTTAAAAAAAAGAGGGTGATCGCTCACCCTAACTGCAAAATTATGGATTCTTCTTATGAAGAACTTTTACCGCAATACATTCATAGACAATTCTGTTTTCCAGGTATTCTATTGAAGTCCTTTTTACAATTCTCCAACCGGAATTTTCAAAAAATCCTTTTGATGAAATTGACTCAACTAAGTTTAGTGAATGATCAAGAATATCTATGAGTTCCTTGCTTTGTGCCAGGGTATAGTGTTGTTTCCCCTGGAGCGTTATTATCGAGACCGGTTCAATAAGAATGTCAGCTAATTGATCAATTTGAGGAGGAATTATTGCCCCTCTCGATTCAAGCTTAATCATTTTTGCTCTGGCTTCGAATCCAACAATGTTTTTTGAAAGACTTACCAGATCAAGTAAAAAATTTCTGACAGAATTTAAGTCTTCAAGCTTACCGATTTGATCAAGATTCGGTGCAGTTTGAAGAGCTTTCGCGAGTAATGATACTTCCTTTAAATAATGATTCCGCTGATTATCGGGGACCAAATACATCAAAACAAAATGAACAGGTTTTCCGTCGGGGGCTCCATAGTCTATCCCGGAAGGACTCCATCCGATAGATGCAAGGAGATCTTCATCATAAGGCACCCGCGCGTGTGGACATGCAAATCCCTTACCCAGTGCGGTTACTATGGCTTCTTCCCTTGATAGTACAAACCCGGCTACATCCGTATTATTTGGTACCGAGGGGATAGCTTCGAGAATATGAGACAAAAATTGTAATGAATCATGTTTGTCATTATCCGGAAGTTCAATCAGTCTTCCTTCTTGAAGTGCATCTAATAACGTGTCCATAATTAACTATCTCCAAACTTATTGAGGAACCATACTTTTACTTTATGGGTAATGATACTATATGAAATTAAAAATCCGAATATCCACAACCAATAAGTAAGAGGAAGTGGAACAAATCCAAAGTCTTTTGCAAACGGTGAATAAGGCAGCCAGGCTCCAATCAGCATTATTAACAAGGTTGTAAAAGTCATAGTAAACGACGCTCTGCTTTGGAAGAAAGGAATCTTTTTCGAGCGGATGATATGTACAATCAGTGTTTGTGTGAGAAGGGATTCTACAAACCAGCCTGTTTGGAACAGACTTTCAAAATAATTTTTCCCGCCGCTTTGTGCTACCATTAAATAATTGCTCGCTCCCAAAATAAACCACATTAGTCCATAAGTAGCATAGTCAAAAACAGAACTTATCGGTCCGATGTAAATCATAAATTTTTTAATATTCTGAATATTCCATTTCAGAGGCTTCTCAATTAATTCAGGGTCAACGTTATCGGTCGGGATTCCTGTTTGAGAAAAATCATAAAGAAGATTATTCAGCAGAATCTGAATTGGTTTCATTGGCAGGAACGGGAACAGATAGCTTGCACCAATAACGCTGAACATATTACCAAAGTTTGAGCTTGCACCCATTCTTATATACTTAATAATATTTGCGAATACTTTTCTTCCTTCAATAATTCCTTCTTCAAGAACAAGCAGGCTCTTTTCAAGAAGAACAATGTCTGCGGCTTCTTTTGCAACATCAACGGCAGAGTCAACGGAAATACCAACATCCGCAGCGCGAAGTGACGGTGAATCATTAACTCCGTCTCCCATATAACCTACAACGTGTCCCGCTTGTCTCAGTGAATTTATTACTTGCTCTTTTTGTGATGGAGAAAGCTTTGCAAAAACGTCATGTTCATTAACGGTTTTCGAAAATTCTTCGGCTGATAGTTTACTTAATTCTTCACCGGTGTACACTTTAGCAACATCAATACCTACATCCCGGCATACTTTCTTCGTAACAAGAGAATTATCTCCCGTCAATATTTTAATGCGGACACCGGCGTTTTTTAATCCCGCAATTGCTTCTGCTGCCGATTCCTTAGGGGGGTCAATAAAGGCAATGTACCCGAGCAAGATTAACTCTTTTTCATCGTTTATCGAGAAAATCTCTTTATCAGCTGCAAATTCCCTATAGGCAATCGCAAGCACACGATACCCTTCGTTGTTAAGCTTATCTACTTCTTCGTTAAGATCTTTTTCAAGCATGTCTATAAGTGGATAAATTTCATCATCCACTTGATACCGGTTGCATGCCGAATAAATCTCTTCAACCGCCCCTTTGCATATTAGAACATGATCTCCTTCATACTCAACAATCACAGACATTCTTCTTCTTTGAAAATCAAAGGGAAGTTCATCAATAAGCCGGCAAGTTCCTTCAACATTCAAATCGATATGGGAAATAACTGCCCGGTCAATTAAATTTCGTAAACCCGTCTGATAAAAACTATTCAAGTAAGCATACTGCAAAACATCAGGGCTTTCATTGCCTGTAATATCAACATGTCTTTCCAGAATAACTTTATCTTGTGTTAATGTTCCGGTTTTATCCGTACAAAGAATATCAATAGCGCCAAAATTTTGTATCGAACTTAAATGTTTAACAATAACCTTTTTGGCAGACATTGTTAAAGCCCCTTTTGCAAGGTTCACGGTAACTATCATCGGCAGCATTTCCGGTGTTAGTCCTACGGCAATTGATAACCCGAATAATAAAGCCTCAATCCAATTCCCCTTACTAAGTCCTACTATCATAAATACGGAAAAAACCATCAACACCATAAAACGGATCATCAGCCAGGTAAAAGATTTTATCCCCGTATCAAAACTTGTTGCAGTTCTATTTTCAGTAAGTCGCTGAGAAATTGAACCGAAATAACTATTTGTTCCGGTGTTAACAATTATTCCGCGAGCTGAACCGCTTAGCACATTACTCCCTTGAAAACATGCATTATTCAGTTCAAAGATATAGCCGCCGTTGGCTTTGGAAGGTTCAGATTTTTTTTCAATCGGCATAGATTCTCCCGTAAGAACCGATTGACTAACGTAAAAATCTTTTGCAGTAATTAATCGAAGATCAGCGGGAATAATCGAACCGGCATGAAGAAGTACGATATCACCCGGTACCACTTCTGATATCTGTAATTCAACTTCTTTCCCATCTCTTAAAAGGACAACATGTGATTGTACCCGTTTACCAAGTGATTCAACTGCATTTGAAGAGCGGCGGTCTAATATATAAGATAACCCGACACTTAGAAACACCATGCAGCTAACTATTACCGTAGATTTAAATTCACCGATGAATCCTGAGACGATAGCGATAACCAAAAGCTGTATTACTAAAGGACTTTTACAACGTTCAAAGAGGTCAGCCCAAATACTCAAAGTTTTTGCGTGGGCTAATTCATTCCTCCCGTATTCATCTAATCGTGTATCGGCTTCGTCTTTTGAAAGACCCTGCCAACTACTTTTCATTTTTTCAAAGGCAGCATTATTTGAGAGGTTACATATCTCAAATAATAATTTTTCACTTTCGGATATTTGATGGGGTGCTTTTGCTTCTTTAGCAAAAACAGCGGAGGAGGTTTTTGAGAAAATTGAAAATGCCATAGACCCTCTCTGCTCTTACTTGAATTGAACTATGGACAGAAAGTCAATTAGTTTTAAAAGTTGTAAATCAGAATAAAATTCAAAGTTGAGTCGCATTGACACCTCTAGCTTATTTTCCTTAGGAGATGACAACGTATGAGAAGATCACATCTTAAGGGAGGTTTATAATTATTGAATTGTTAGAATAAGCGCCAGGTTCGTCTGAATCGGGCATTGTATTTCCTTTTTATATTAGTAATTGCAAACTTACAACGAATCGATTTAAGATGAAAGATAATTTTGTGAGAATGTAAATTATTGAAAAACGGAGACAATAAATTTTATTAATTCTCCTTCTATAAAATGAAGATTCTTCTTAATCGTAATCTTGCGTATAATCTTAATCTGTTTTGAATATGCATAAACGAAAAAGATTAAGAGATCTTTTTCATACTAAAAAATTGTTGACCATATTGATTGCTGAATTTTTTTCATGAAAAACTCCTTTTTTTAAGACTAACACAAGCATAATTGTATACCCACCGGCCGCAACAGCAGCCTTCTGCTCATTAGAACACACGCCGTAGAAGATTTAATCAACAATGTGCTTTGCTTTTTGCTGTTATCCCTCAAGAAAATTAACGGAAGGCTTTCTTATCCGTAGTAGTTATTATTTCCCACTTCTCAACGTCTCCATCAATAACTTTAAACAACGGATGACTGTCAAATGTTATGTTTGTTTTTATTTGCTCGAATTTTATAGTATCTCGAATTTGCAGTTTGTTCAAAAGATGTCCCGCTTCATAATTTAATTGACCAACGGTTACAGTGAGCTCACTTTTTTTAAATGCCCAATCAATTTTTTGTTTGTTAAAGTTATAATTTCTACTTGATGCTTCAATGAATATTTCTGATAGATACTGGTTTATTGTATCAACGGGATTATTTGCGACTTTAAATCTATTAAGCTGTGGATGATTTTTATACCCCTTTGTTTTACCTTCCAAAACATGCTTTGCTAATAAGGCTTCTCGCCAAACTGCAACTAACCCTTTTGCATCAAGATATTTTGGGTGTATTGACCAGATTCTCATGTACAGTTGACCCTTATATACATTTTGTTCTTAAGTTCTAACGGCATGTTATTACGCCTTGCGTGACAGGTTGTCAATCTCCAACACCGCCGTATTAATTATTTATAGATTTACAGTCCAATTTAATTTTATCTAAGCATCCGCATTTGCGGAAACTCTTTACTTCTTATAAAAGATATTAGTCAATCTTTTTATAAAAGCTAAAATAACCATCTATCATCCCATCCCAAATTTCTAAGGTATCTGTCTTTATTTGCGTATAATTTGGTTCTGAGTTAAAATAATAATCCCAAGTTGCAACATTAGTATAAGATATTTTATCACGCCCGTCTTCTGCTTTTTCAACTTTAAATTTGGCTGTAACTTTTGTTGTGTCATTTCGACTAATGCTGAATTCGCTTAGATGGTCGTCAAAGCTTATTTTTATCGTCTCTCCTTCTTTGGGTGTGGATAGGGTTGGTCCAAATCCTCCTACAGTTTTTAACCACAGCCATTTTCCATTGTATTTGGTAATATTATACTCAATTGCATCATCATCGAAGCAACTAACTAATGAGAAACAAAAGAAAAGCAAAATATATAAGTAATTTTTTTTCATTTTTACTCCAATTTTCTTGACATATAACGGCGTGTTATCACGCCTTGCGTGACAGGTTGTTAATCTCCAACACTGCCGTATTAATTATTTATAGATTTCCATTCTCGTTTTACTTTAGTAAAACGAACCATTTAATTATTAAAAATCTCTACACCCAAAGTGTCAAACATTCGTCTGAGTCTCCATTTTTCTATCTCCTTTATTGGTTTTCTAATACTTCCATTTTGGAGATCTAAAAATAATTACTCCCTTTATTTTAAACATACGTACTTGCGATTAAGCTGCTGCCCAGAACAAGGAAGCCGAGTAAAACACAACTGATAAATATTTAGCCGAAGATGCGTAACTTTTTCAGTACGCACCGAAGGCAAGTTAATTAATTAGTCCGTCGTGGCGGAGAACACTTAGAACAAAATCTTAAACAAAAACTAAACGCCAAAAATTATAAATCCGCCGAACTAAAATAGCGGTCGGCGTTGAGGCGCTGATTAGCCCTTTAAACTAAAATATTTTGTAACCTATACTTGCCCCAAAAAATGTTTGGAATATTTCACTATAATTTGAATAGTATAAGCCAACAATATCGACAAATAAATTTGATGCTATATCTGACCTAACACCTAGTCCAAGTGAATGCACAAAATAGTTTTTGATTTCAGAATTAATTGTATATGTAATATTACCCTCTTGATTCATATCTGAGAATTGTGTTTTGACTGTTCCCAAATCTTCAACTGCTATCCCTAACCCAGATAAAATAAAAAACTTGAATCTGTTTTGAGGAAAAGGAAAATATTTAGCTTCAACCGAAGCACACCACAATTTTGAGTCTTCACCGCTAGCTGAAATAAAACTAATTTCTGGAATACTAATACCAGCATTAGCATAATTATTGAAATTATAATGAGAGTACTGAAATAATGCAGAAATTAAAAGTTTTTCTGACAGAGAATAATCGCAATTTACTCCTAATGTAATTCCATTATTCCAATAAGCATTATCACCATCAGAAGCTGTTCGATTATATAATGAAACTTCTTTTGGGTCAAAACCAGCAGAAACACTTACTGATAATTGAGCAAAAGAATTATTAAACAGGAAAACAATAAGAACTATTAAAATATTTTTCATATTGAACCTCATCATAATTATTGAGGGCTAACGGCGTGTTATGTTAAAACCCAACACTGTCGTATTAATCATTTAAAGATTTCCATTCTCGTTTTACTTTAGTAAAACGAACCATTTAATTATTAAAAACTTTAACTCCAAAGTGACGAAGTTACTCTCCTCTAAAATCGGGATATCCTTCCGCCCTTATTTACAAAAACATCCCGAAAACTTTCGGGATCGGCTATACTCTTACTCCTCAACTGGTGTGAGTTCATTAGCAGCTGCGGGTTAGCTTGCTCTTTTAAATATCCAGATGATTTTTTGATGGCTTTTCATAGTAATGTGTTAGGAAAAGAGAACAACCAGCGCCAGCATATTCATATTCAACTAATAGATATCCTTGTTTTTGTCCAGGTATAATCATCTCGTACAATGTTTTACCACGGCTTGCCATACCTTCAGAATCACGTCCTATAAGATTTAATATAAAATCATTTTCTTCAAGATACTCTATGATATTGTCATGATTTATTTCTTGAGACATAATTTCTTGAGACATAATTTCTGGATACAATTCATAAAATATTACGCCAACCCTAGCTCCGTAAAGAATAATATTCCAATTAACTGGGACGATATTTTTTTCTAATTTAAAATATGGCTTACCATTAATCTTTACAGTAATTGTCCCCTTTCGATAACTCCCCTTCTTATCATCATATACAACCCCAATTGTTTCCCAATTAATAGGAGAATCAGGTGTTGCACCTATGAACCAATCTTGAACATTTGCGGTAGTATCCTTATCCAAGGATAATAGTTTAAGGAGATTTATCAATTCCGTCGGAGCTGAAAGATTATGTTTTGATTTTATAATTTGTATTGAATCATTCAAACGAACAAAATCAATCCATTGATCTTTTGCATTACGAATATGATTTGCAGTTAGGTTAATGCTTAACTCTTTTCGCGTATGAGCTAAATCATGATGCTCCAAACAAAGAACTACTAAATTTTCCTCAGAGTTATCATGTGATTCATTCCATGGGATAATATGGTGTATGATAATTGGTCTATTACTTTCGCGACAAATACAACATATCATTTTAGAATCATAAATTAATTCACTTACTATTTTATCAGATATTGGTGGCCGACTTTCTTTTTGTATAATTTCAATCAAATCATGGTGAATACCTAAACCTAGCAAATCATTTTTAGATTTAGTTTTTAATTTTGATAATGAATATCCTTTTCCCAGTAGCGACGCTATTAGGTTTGTATCAAATCCTCTGGCTAATAATGCTTTTTCTGTTTTATTCATATTTGTTTAGCAAGCTAACGGTGTTGTTTTTAAGCCGCCGCCCATAACAGCAATACAGCTTTGAAAAGCCAACGCCAATAATTTATTTGTTACTTCATTTACTTAACTACATTCAAAGAGCAACTAACTTTTACAACCTAACATTATAACAGAACGAATGCCGAACAGTTTAAAGCGGGCGGCTTGAAGAACTGGTTATATTCTGTCAGCCCTAGGATCAACGTACATCATCTTTACATCAAAGATTTTATTTAGATAGAGTGAATGAATTTTAAGTTGACAGTCTACACCATTTCCAAGTCTATGAAATTCTTTTCCAAGATTATTTGGGAAACCAGTTTCAAAGCTAAATCTAGTTGAAGCCCAGCTAGCTGGGAAAATCTCGAATACATCAGGGAAATAATGAATATAGGTGCCATCAGGCTGTTTAATAGTTTGTATGCTTTCCTTACTCTTAGCAATATTTTTAGTAATTAATGAGAGTTCAAAAGTTTTCCTTGCCGTCATTTTAGAAGTTTGATTAAAAATATCTATTTGCAAATAGACATCTTTTCCATTCAAAGAATCTTTTACATGAAGAGTTGAACCATTTTCTATTTTTTCACCATTTGAAAATAATTGAAGCTCTGTTTCTGGTTCATACACTGAATTACTATCTCTTTCAAGATAACTTTTTATTCTTTTGGATAATTCATCGCGAAGCTCAACTATTTTTCCTTTGTAGACAATGTGAGGATAGTGTTTAAGATCAAAAGGAATATCATCAGAGTTTTGTGTCATTAAAATGCATTTTTTTCCTAAAGCGTGAGCATAGCCAGTTTCATAGAAAACATTTGGATTTCTATCTGTCATATCAGAAATTATTATATCTGCCTTATAAATTTGATTATAAATTCTATCGAGAATTGATCCATCAAATATTTGTTCGTCAACTCTTTCACAATAAGATCCAGATTTTTCACATGCTTCTTTAATACCAATTTTATAAATATCATTGAACTTATCGTCAAATGGCATTAAGACAAATGCGAATGGTTTTGGTTTTATTATTTCCATACTTACCCTAAGAATATAACGGTGTCGTGCCTAACCCGCCGCCCATAACAGGGAAGCCAAGCAAAACACAAACGCCAATGATTATTTAATTGTTTCTTTAATTAAAACCCTTAGAACAAAACCGCCGAACTAAAATGCAAAACCCAAGAACACCAAATACACCAAACCGCACAAGCGGTCGGCGTTGAGGCGCGGGTTATATGGCATTATAAATAAACAAAGCCTACCGATTTACTAATATATCCTCTTTAATTTCAGAATCATTCCATATATCATCTGAATAGAATGAATACATAAACAATCCGATGAATTGAGGTAAAAATAAATATGAATATAAAACTAAAAGAATAGTTCCCCCAACCAATCCTAAATCATTAAAATCATCGAATATTGAAGTTTCGTTTCCATACGGTATGATTAAGAAAAGAACATTTATAAAAAATACAATAATCCAAATAAATCTGTTCAATATTACTTTTTTATATGCAAAACCAAAAAGAGCAATGGATGTTAAAATAGTAAAGGGAATAGCTAAGTAGTCATAGAATTCATAATTAATAAATGTAAAGCCTAAAGTAACAG
>Ga0172379_10002501_pt1 | contig 32147 bp, 27 predicted proteins | sample GrowelOW334metaG_FD_119756 | JGI IMG/M metagenome (GOLD analysis project Ga0172379, IMG submission 119756) | Groundwater microbial communities from an aquifer near a municipal landfill in Southern Ontario, Canada - Groundwater well OW334 metaG | ecosystem: Environmental > Aquatic > Deep...
CAGGTAAACATCCTGCGAATTGGTCACGGATGACTGCGCACCAACCTCCGGCAATATGGGGATTTCCACATCAAATTTATCGGTAAAAACCAGCTCAAGCATCTGGGCCAATTTCAATTTTGCTAGCTGAAGCTGGTTTTTGGCATCTACAATGTTCAACTCTTCCCTGGCTGCCTGTGCCTCAATTTCAAGCAGGGCGCCACTTGCCAGACTACCGGCATTCACCTTTTCCTGAGATTGTTTCAGCTGCTGATTGGTAATCAGAATCTGATCTTCCGATACCTTCACCAGCTCTTTCGCGAAAAGTATTTCGAGAAAGGTGGAGGCAATATTGAGCGACAGGTCATCTTTTGCTTTAGCCAGATCTTCAAAACTTGCCTTCAGATCAAACTCTGTTTTCTTGACGGCATTGTTGATCTGCATCCCCTGGAAAACGGTTAGTTGGGTACCCAATCCAAAATCTGTCTGCGAAGAATTGACATTCTGATAGGTATTCTCATAAGTAAGTGACCGGCCAAAATTAAGGTTCTCTGAAACCTGTCCGTTCAGATTTGGCAGTCGTGAGTTCTTTTTCTCCTTGAGCATATTCAGTTGGTACTGGGTGTTCAAAGTGCTCTGCTTGATCTGTATATTGTTGTCGTGGGCATAATTGATGCATTTATCCAGCGTCCACAACTCCTGCGCATGCAGTGAAGCAAAGAGCGCCAACAGCAGCAGATAAGCGAGGGTAAAAATGGTTCGTATCATGATTTCAATAATTTTATACTAAGTTACCGCTTTTCTCTGTTAATCACGAAGATCTACTTCTTTTCTTCCGGTTTCTTCTTCGGGTCAATCAGGTTCCCTTTGATTTTATCCTCTTTCTTAAGCCCTGACAAAATCTCTATGTTGATACCATCTGACAATCCAGTCTTCACAAAACGCTTTTCATACAGATCCTTGGCTTTCTCAATCTCAACGAAGGCAGTATCATGGGCAAATTTCAACAATCCTTCAGGAATCGTCAGGACACTATCACGACGGTCGAGGACGATGTTGGCATTTGCGCTGTAGCCGGAACGGATGAACTGATCCTTCTTCAGCAGTACGTCTGCCTTGATCTCGAACTGGATGGCGCCATTCTCCACTTTCCCTTTCGGGGCGATATATTTCAACACGGCATTAAATTTTTGGTTGTCAATGGCGCCGATTGTGAGCTCAATGTTCATCCCCTCCTTGATCTTCCCAACTTCTGTTTCATCCACTTTCCCAAGAAAAATCATGTCGTTCATGTCGGCGACAATGGCGATGGTCGTTCCTGCATTGAAGGTATTGGCCTGAATTACAGAGAAGCCCTCTTTTACCGGCACATCAAGTACCATTCCGTCGATGGTCGAGCGGATCAGGGTATTGGTGGTCTTGGCTGAACTCTTTGTAACCCCTTTCCGAATCAGTTCCAGGTTATTTTCGGCCGCTTCGACCTCTTCGTGGGCAGAGTTGTAGGCTAACCTTATTTTTTGGTACTCCTCTTTTGAGATTACTTTTTTCTCGAACAGCGTCGTCTGGCGTTCGTAATCGATTTTGGCATCCTCGTAGTTGAGTTGCGATCTCTTTACGCGCGATTCGGCATTGTTAAGGATGACCATATCAGGTATGATGTTGATCTGCGCCATCACATCGTTTTTATGGACCATCTGTCCGGCCTCGAGGTAAACCTTCTCAACGATTCCTGATACCTGAGGTTTGATTTCAATCTCTTTTCTGGGTTGTACCGTTCCGGTTGCAACCGTCTTCTTAATGATGTTGTTGATCGATCCACTCTTTATTTCGAATTGATCAGGTTTCTTCTGGGATTTTTTGTACAAAAAAACCAGTGTCCCAATGAACAGGATGGCTATTAAACTAAGTCCAAAAATTTTCAAAAATTTTTTCATGGCAACCTTTGATTTGTATATACGATATTTAAGCTAAATTATATTTCTATCTATTTCAATCACAATCTCTCATTTTCCCATCTTCTCCAAGTCCCCCGGTCCTCTCAGTCCCTAAGTCTCTCCGTCTCTCAGTCCTTCCTTCCGTCATTCCTCCCTCAGCGCTTCAATCGGTTTGATCATCAACGCCCTTTTAGCCGGGATGGAGCCCGCGAATAATCCCGCAAGCACAAGGATGATCAACGCGGCAACTGCCACAGTAATGTTGACTTCAGGATGTTGAAAAAATACTTCATTACCGGTTTTAGGCTGGTTTTCGATGACCTTATTGACCAGTTCCAGCAAGGCTACCCCCAGGGAAAGCCCTGTATAACCTGCAATTGTTGTAAGCGCAACACTTTCCAGCATAATTTGTGTAATGATGGTACGGGGTGAAGCGCCCAATGCACGCTGAACCCCAATCTCTTTGGTCCTCTCTTTCACAATGACCAGCATAATATTGCTAACGCCGATTACGCCGGCCATCAAAGTTCCAATACCAACAATCCATGTCAAAATCCCGATTGCAATAAAAAGGCCGTTCATCTGCTGGAACTCTTTCTCAATATTCACACTGCTCAATGCCTGAACGTCAGTTGGAGCTATGGAGTGACGCATCTTGATGATGTTTTTGACCTTTTCCTCTACTACACTCACCGGTACACCCTTTTTAGAAGTTACTGCCAAAAAGTGAACCATGTTTCCCATGTTGTAGGTCTGTTGCATGGTGGTAAAAGGAAGAAAGATCGACTCTTCCGCCCTGCCATTGATGTTGATCCTTGTTTCAGGCCGGATCACGCCAACGACCATATAATAGACACCCGAAATTTTAAGATATTCACCCAGTGGATTCTCTTTTGCATCAAACATCTGCTCGCGTACCTTTTCCCCGATCACGCATACTTTGCGTTTATCCTTGATATCCATGCCATTGATCCATCGACCCTGAAGGATTGTGCAGGGGTCAATCTTGATGTACTCGGGATAATCACCCTTGACATTGTATGCACCGGTTTTCAATCCGTGAATGGTATTGGGCCCCCCGTTCATCCTGGATCCAAAATTCTTGGGAGAGATGTATTCAACTTCAGGCACATTGGCTAAAACGTACGCCAGGTCATCCGAATCCATGTTCCATTGCCTCCCCCTTTTGAAACCCTTGTAAGGTTCCCCGGTTTGCTGCGACCACATAAAACAGGAGTTCGTTGCAAATTTAGCCACGCCTTCAACAATCCCGTTTTTTAATCCATTGCTGGCGCCGGCCATAACAATCAGCATGAAGATACCCCAAAATACCCCGAATGCAGTAAGGAGGCTCCTGACCTTGTTCTTAGCCAGCGCATGCCAAATTTCATTCCATCTGTCGAGATCAAACATTTATCGGGATTTGAAGGGTTCTACTATAAATTGATTCCTATATATTTTAACAGGCTGTTGGCGGTTAGCTCTTAGCTGTTTGATTCTATTCATCACGCAGGGCCTCAATTGGAGTCACACTTGCTGCCCTTTTTGAAGGAAAATATCCTGCCAGGGCTCCGGATATGATCAGTATCAAGGTAGCCGATACGGCAGTTTTAAAATCCACGGTCGGATTTTTGAAGAAAACATTCTCCGCCCCACCCGCTCCGGTGGCCTGTTCCAGGCCAAAGTTGATCAACTCCATCAACCCCACACCCATAACCAATCCAATATAACCGGCTACTGTAGTAATCAAAACGGATTCAAGCAAAACCAGGCTGATCACTGAAAACGGGGTAGCCCCAATGGCTTTTCTGATGCCAATCTCTTTGGTCCGTTCCTTGACCAAAATAAGCATGATGTTGCTCACGCCCACAATACCTGCAATTAGGGTTCCGATTCCAATTATCCAGACAAAAAGATTGATCGCCTGAAAGATCTTCATGGTTCGAATGTATTCAGTCAACATGTTGAATGATCCCATGGCCCTTTTGTCCTTGGGATCGAAAGAATGCCTGTTGGCCATGTCCTGACGTACTTTTTCATTAATTGCTTCCGCTTCTTCAACCGTCTGGACCATTTTGGATGTCACGGTAAAAGTATGCACCCGGTCCCCACCGTTGAAAATCCTTTGTGCAGTTGAAAAGGGCATGTATGCCGACCTGTTATTGTCCTGATTCCTTTTCTTTGACTCGGATACACCGATCACGTTGAACGGTACCCCGCCTATTTTGATGTACTTTCCGATAGGGTCCTCCTCTTTGAAAAGCGCCTTACGTATCTCATCGCCAATTATGACCACTTTGCGAAACTCCTGCATATCCAAATCGTTGATAAACCTCCCTGATTTTATATTGATGTTCTCCATCTCTTTCAACGAGGGATAACAGGTACTGGTCTCAAAGGAGCCGTACTCTTTTCCGTAGGAATACAGTATGTCGTTAGGGAGGTAATAACGGGAAGATACCTTTTCCACCTCTTTGGATTTGGTAGTCAGAAAATCGTAATCCTGGTTGTTGAATTTTACTGCCCTCCCCTCTTTTAGCCCATTGTAGGGAATGGAGGTCTCACCGGTCCACATCCACATGACATTGACGGCATTCTCGGCAAATTGCTCTTTCACGCCATTGGAGAGACCGTTTCCGGAACCCAACAGAACCATAAGCATGAATATTCCCCATGCTACAGAGAAACCGGTCAGGAAGGTCCTGAGTTTGTTTTTCCTGATCGTGCTAAAAATTTCCTGCCAAATATCTACGTCAAACATGGTCTGGGATTTATTCCTGTTTAATTCTGTCACGATAACTCTGAAGGTCGCCATTGGTAATTACCTCTCCAATGACGCCATCCTTCAGCCGGATAATTTTCCGTGTTAAACTGGCAATGTCATGCTCGTGGGTAACAATGATGACGGTAATGCCTTGATCATTTACCTCTTTGAGTATATCCATTACTTCCAGGGAAGTCTGGGAGTCCAGCGCACCGGTCGGTTCATCTGCAAGGATAATCTTTGGATTTGAAATAAGCGCCCGGGCTATGGCTACACGTTGTTTCTGTCCACCCGACATTTCGTTTGGCAGGTGATGGGCCCAATCCCTGAGACCAAGCCTGTCGAGATATTCCATTGCAATCAGGTTACGCTTTCTACGGTTCACCTTTTGGTAATAAAGCGGCAAAGCCACATTCTCCATGGCATTCTTAAAAGAGATCAGGTTGAATGACTGGAAGATAAAACCAATCATGGCATTGCGGGTGATGGCGGCCTGGGTCTCGTTCAGCCCCCAGATTTTCTTCCCGCTGAGGAAATAATCACCCTTGTCGTAATCATCCAATACACCAAGAATATTAAGTAAAGTGGATTTCCCTGAACCGGAAGAACCCATAATGGAGACAAACTCCCCCTCGGCAATTTCGAGGTTCAACCCTTTTAATACATGGAGACTGTTGTTGCCGGTGATATATGATTTGTGAAGGTTCTGTATGCTGATCATAGTAAATCCTTTCTTTCATTAGCTTGTTAACTTAAGATAAGACGCCCATATACGCAAAACGTTACACTCGAACCTGAAATTTTCAAGTGAGAATCATCAAATTAGTATATGGAAATATCAGAATTTGTATATAAATGATCGCATCAACCTTAAATTACCCATCTCCTAATAAGTACTTTAGGCACTTTAGTTCACTCTAGGCACTTTAGGCACTCTTTAAAGGATTCCAGCCCTGCGCTGTCAGCGGAATCTCCTGTATACCACCGGTCGTTACAAGCATCGATCCCTCTTCCTTCCTTGTCATATGACCTATGACCGAAATATCCGGATGATTACGCACCTTATCATGTTGATTAACAGGAATCGTAAACAAAAGTTCATAGTCCTCACCACCATTCAATGCAGCGACCAATGGATTGATGCTTATCTCATCCGCCATTTTCCGCACTTGCGGATCGAATATGAGCCGTTCTTCATACAAACGACAACCAACTCCCGAATCTTCACACAGGTGCAGAATTTCGGACGACAGCCCATCAGAAATATCGATCATGGATGTGGGTTTGATGCCCAGGGCCTTGAACACTTCCCGCATATCCACCCGCGCCTCGGGTTTCAGCTGCCTGCCCAGTATGTAATCGTAGCCGGAAAGCTGTGGCTGAACAGTCGGGTTTTGCCTGAACAGCTGATCTTCCCGCTCCAACAGTTGCAATCCAAGGAATGCACCTCCCAGATCACCGGTTACACACAAAAGATCGGTAGGCTTTGCTCCGTTACGGTAAACCAGTTCGGCCTCATCAGCTTCACCGATGGCTGTAATGGATAGGGTTAAACCAGTCAGGGAGGTGGTCGTGTCACCTCCAATGAGATCAACGCCATAGCGGGCGCAGGCAAGGTGGATGCCCTCATACAGCTCATCAATGGCCTCAATGGTAAATTTGGAAGAGATGGCAAGGGAGACAGTGATCTGCCGCGGAATGGCATTCATGGCACAAATATCACTGATATTAACTGCTACAGCTTTGTATCCCAAATGTTTCAATGGCACATAGACCAGATTGAAATGAACGCCCTCCGTTAGTAAATCTGTTGTTACAACCACCCGTTTATTGGGAAAGCTCAGTACGGCACAGTCATCTCCTACCCCCGTTAAAGTACTTTCATTTTTGATTTTTATTTGAGCGGTTACCCTTTTAATCAGGCCAAATTCGCCCAATTCTGAAAGCTCATTGACCCTGGTTCTCTCTTGTGTCATCTTTATCAAAGATTTATTTACCAAATAACCCCTCAAAAGTAGTGCATTTTATATCTTTGCACCAATTTGTATCCAGTCTTATTAAAGATTCGTATAACAAAGATACAAAATAGGAAGTACCAGGGTTATCAGTTCTTCCGGAGATAATTATTTTTAAACAAATGAACAAAAGTATGGAGTCCCTAAGTACTTTAGGCACTCTAGTTCACTCTAGTTCACTTTAGGCACTTATTCAAATGGACAACCAAAATACATTGATAAACGAAGTTACCGATCGCGATTACCGATTTGGCTTTGTGTCAGACATAGCGACTGACTCCATCCCGAAAGGTTTGAGCGAAGAGGTAGTAAGAATCATCTCGGCCAAAAAGGAGGAGCCTGAATTTATGCTGGAATTCAGGCTGAAAGCCTACCGTAAATGGCTCACCATGAAGATGCCAGACTGGGCCCAACTGAAGATTCCTGAAATTGATTACCAGGATATCATCTACTATGCCGCGCCCAGGCAGCAACCCAAATACGAAAGTCTCGACGAAGTAGATCCTGAGCTTCTGAGCACCTTTGCCAAACTCGGAATTCCGCTTGAAGAGCAAAAAATGTTGGCAGGTGTTGCCGTAGATGCAGTAATGGACAGTGTTTCTGTTAAGACTACCTTTAAAGAGAACCTGGCTGAACTGGGAATTATCTTCTGCTCGTTCAGCGAGGCTGTGAAACATCATCCGGACCTGGTGCAAAAATACCTTGGAATGGTGGTACCACCCAACGATAATTTTTATGCGGCCCTTAATTGTGCCGTATTCTCAGACGGTTCGTTTGTTTACATTCCTAAAGGAGTGAGATGTCCCATGGAACTCTCGACCTACTTCAGGATCAACGCAAAGAATACGGGTCAGTTTGAGCGGACACTTATCATCGCCGACTGCGATAGTTACGTCTCTTACCTCGAAGGCTGCACTGCCCCAATGCGGGATGAAAATCAACTGCATGCTGCTGTTGTTGAGATCGTTGCGTTGGATCGTGCTGAGGTGAAATACTCCACGGTACAAAACTGGTACCCCGGCAACAAGGAGGGGATCGGCGGTATTTACAATTTTGTTACCAAACGCGGTTTGTGCAAAGGCGAATCCTCAAAGATATACTGGAACCAGGTAGAGACCGGCTCGGCTATCACATGGAAATATCCGAGCTGCATCCTGGCAGGGGATAATTCGGTCGCGGAGTTCAATTCGGTCGCGCTGACCAACAACTTCCAACAGGCAGATACCGGTACCAAAATGATCCACCTTGGTAAAAATACCAAAAGCACCATCGTCTCGAAAGGGATCTCTGCAGGTCACAGTTCAAACTCCTACCGGGGATTGGTCAGGGTTGCCGCCAAAGCAGAAAATGCAAGGAACTACTCCCAGTGTGACTCCCTTTTGCTGGGAGATCACTGCGGGGCGCATACCTTCCCATACATCGAGGTGGGCAACCAGAATTCTGTTGTAGAACACGAGGCAACTACTTCAAAAATCGGGGAAGATCAGATCTTCTATTGCAACCAGCGTGGAATCTCCACCCAGGATGCGATTGGCATGATCGTGAACGGTTATGCACGGGAGGTGATCAACAAATTGCCGATGGAATTTGCTGTTGAAGCCCAGAAACTTTTACAGATCAGTCTGGAAGGAAGCGTGGGATAATTAAAAATTACAAATTAAAGATTACGAATTACCAATTAGTCTGGACAGAAGACCGTATAATCTCTACAACAGACAAATTATCAATTATTTATTGAATTTTTTACGATGCAAAATATGCTTATTATTAAAGATTTACACGCAAGCGTGGAAGGAAAAGAGATTCTGCGTGGAATCAACCTGACTATAAATGCCGGTGAGGTGCATGCCATTATGGGTCCCAATGGTTCCGGTAAAAGCACCCTGGCCAATGTTCTGGCCGGTAACACCAATTATGAGGTCACCAAAGGCGAAGTTACATTCTATGGGAAAAATCTTCTGGAAATGTCGGCAGATGTCCGCGCAAAGGAGGGACTTTTCCTCAGTTTCCAATATCCGGTAGAGATTCCCGGCGTTAGTATGATCAACTTCCTGAAAACTGCAGTAAACGAATCGAGAAAGTATCATCAGCTAAAAGAACTTTCAGCCGGAGATTTTCTCAAGGTAATGCGCGAAAAGAAAGAGCTGGTCCAGATCGACTCACAACTAACCAACCGCTCTGTTAACGAAGGATTTTCGGGTGGGGAAAAGAAGAAAAATGAGATCTTCCAGATGGCAATGCTTGAACCAAAACTTGCCATTCTGGATGAGACCGACAGCGGATTGGATATCGATGCGCTCCGAATTGTGGCAAACGGGGTAAACCTGTTAAAAAAACCTGAAAACGCGACCATCGTGGTAACTCATTACCAGCGATTGCTCGATTATATTGTTCCTGATTTTGTGCATGTATTGTACAAAGGACAAATCGTCAAATCGGCCGGAAAAGAACTGGTCCTTGAACTGGAAGAGAAAGGTTACGACTGGATTAAAAAAGAGCTGGGGGAGTAAAGCCATGACAGAAAGTATGACACTTGAATCGACAGAACAACGTATCTTCCAACTGTTTAAGGAGAACATATCCCTGCTGAACGAAGGTGCTGGAACGCTGCTCCGAAGCGAAAGGGAAGAAGCGATGAAAGCGTTTCTACGCATGGGCATTCCCAGCCGCAAAGTCGAAAATTATAAATATACCGACCTTACCAAACTCTTCGCGCTGGAGAATTACAACCGGGCTTTTCGACCCACCTCGTTCGATTTTGACATGCAGGAGGTTTTCACTTGTGATGTTCCCGAGTTCGATACACATATTCTTTTTCATGTGAATGGATGGTATTTTAATCAGAACAGGACGGATCAGTTTCCTGAAGGAACCATCATCAAAAGCATGAAAAGCGCTTGGGAGGAGAACGCCGGGCTCGTTGAAAAATATTATGGAAAGATCGCCGATTCATCTGCCGATCCCCTGGTGGCACTCAATGGCGCCTTCGCCCAGGATGGTGTCTTTATTTATATTCCGGAGCATGTGGTGATCGAAAAACCAATACAGATCATCAACCTGTTGCGCAGTGAAGAGGATCTCTACGTTACACAACGCAACCTGGTGGTCCTTGGAAAAAATTCTCAGGTAAAACTGATGTTTTGCGACCATACCCTCGCCATTCACAGTTTCGTTGCCAACTATCTTACCGAAATATTTCTTGGAGAAGATTCTATTGCTGATGTCTACGGGATACAGAACCAACACAACGGTACAGCCTATCTGAACGGACTATTCGTACATCAAAGCCGTAATTCCCAGTTGATTACCAATACCATCTCCCTGCATGGGGGAATCACACGGAACCATCTTCATGTCGATTTGCAGGGAGAACACGCATATGCATCGCTTTACGGGCTGACCCTGACAGACAAAGATCAGCACAGCGAAAACTTTACATCGATTTTACATTCCAAACCTGATTGTCACAGCAACCAGATCTTTAAAAATGTCCTGGACGATAACTCTACGGGGGCTTTTACCGGCAGAATCCATGTATTGCCGGGTGCAAAAAAAACGGAAGCCTTCCAGCGCAACAACAGTGTACTGATGACCAAGGCGGCAAAGATGAATACAAAGCCTCAACTGGTAATCGACAATGACGATGTGAAATGTTCGCATGGCGCCACCGTTGGACAGGTCAACGAAGAGGCGCTGTTTTACCTCATGACACGCGGAATTAACGAAAACGAAGCACGGCTAATGCTGATGTTTGCCTTTGCCCACGAGGTTCTCGCCAACATCCGCGTTGAACCGCTTCGTCAGAGCATTGACCGGCTGGTCAACAAAAGACTGAGGGGAGAGGTTTCGAGGTGCCACGACTGCAAATTGGAATGCATACGATGAGTTTTAATTATCAGGATATTAGAAAAGATTTTCCCATTCTTGACCAACAGGTCAATAAACGTCCATGGGTCTATTTTGACAACGCTGCAACAGCACAACGTCCGGTTCAGGTTATTGAGAAGATCCGCGAATATTCGATACTGACCAATTCCAACATTCATCGTGGTACCCATGCACATGCCATCCGTACAACGGAAGCTTACGAAAATGCACGGGATGTTGTCGCTGATTTTCTCCACGCTAAGGAGCGCGCGGAGATTATCTTCACCCATGGCACCACCGAATCCATCAACCTGGTTTCCAGATCCTTTTGTGAAAAATATCTTAATGAGGGGGATGAGATCATTGTTACGGAGATGGAACACCATGCCAACATCGTCCCCTGGCAAATGGCCTGCGAACGGCATCATGCTACATTAAAAGTATTACCCTTCGCAGACGATGGAACGTTGAAAACTGAACTTTTGGAAAGCCTGATCAGCGACCGGACTAAGATTTTGGCCATTGCTCATGTCTCCAATACTCTTGGATCTGTAAATCCAATCAAGGACTTAATCAGGGTTGCCCACAGCCACAACATCCCGGTTTTGGTGGATGGCGCCCAAAGCGTTCCGCATACCGCCATCGATGTTCAGGATTTGGATTGCGATTTTTTCGCTTTCTCCGGACATAAGATCTATGGGCCTACCGGGATAGGGGTATTGTATGGAAAACGATCGTGGCTGGATGCCATGCCACCGTTTTTAGGGGGCGGGGAGATGATCGACCGGGTCACTTTCGAAAAAACTACATACAACGAACTGCCCCACAAATTTGAAGCAGGGACGCCCCACTATGTTGGCGCCATTGCCATGGGGAGTGCTATTCAATATATCCAAAATATTGGCATAGAGAAGATTGCTTCTTATGAGCATCAACTTTTAAGCTATGCAACAGATCAGATGAAGTCGCTCGAAAACCTCAAAATTTTCGGTGAATCTCAAAATAAAACGGGAGTAATCTGCTTTCAATTGGATCAGATCCATCCCTTCGATTTGGGAACCTTGCTCGATCAATTGGGCATTGCCGTTCGAACGGGAAGGTTGTGTGCCGATCCTGTGATGGATCATTTTGGAGTCTCTGCGATGACCCGTGCATCTTTTGCTTTTTACAATACGACCGAAGAAATTGATAGCTTTGTTGCAGCGCTTAAACGCATCCGTTTGATGTTTGCATAGAAATCGACTTTTAGTGTCCTTCGTGCAAACCTTTGTGCCCTTTGTGGTTAATTTTAAAATTTCAACACAAAGGGCTCGAAGGAAAACACAAAGGTGACACAAAGGAATTCAATAATAGGTCCAAATGAATTATCGCAAATTTTGGTAAAATTTTTAGCATGAATATCGAAGAGACACAACAAGCCATCATTGCCGATTTTTCGGTTTATGACGACTGGATGGACAAATACACCTATCTGATCGAACTGGGAAATGAACTCGAACCGATCGACGCCTCATTTAAAATTGATCAAAACCTGATACGTGGATGCCAGTCAAGGGTTTGGCTGCAACAAAAATTGGAAGGGGACCTGCTTGTTTTTGAAGCCGAAAGCGATGCACTGATCGTAAAAGGTTTGGTGGCACTGTTGCTGAAAGTTTTTTCGGGACGCTCTCCCCAGGAGATCCTGGATACCGAACCCTATTTCATCGATGAGATTGGCTTGCGGCAACACCTCTCGCCAACCCGTTCAAATGGATTGATGGCCATGGTCAAACAAATCAAATTGTATGCTCTGGCGTACAAGCAAATCGCATCACAAAAAAAATAATATGGACAATAAAATAGATCGGATCATAGAAAACCTCAAGGAGGTTTTCGACCCCGAAATCCCGGTCAATATTTACGATTTAGGACTCGTTTACAGCGTAGATGTTGAAGGTACCACCGCCACAGTACTGATGACGCTCACTGCACCCGGTTGCCCGGCAGCCGATATGATTGTCGCCGATGTCGAGTATATGACCAAAAAAGTCGATGGGATCGAAGAGTGCAAAGTTGAAATTACTTTCGACCCGGCCTGGGATAAGTCGATGATGTCGGAAGAGGCAAGACTGGAGCTGGGGTTTATGTAGGGAGAAGCTAGGACTTGGAGAAGATGAGCGCTGAGAAAATGAGAAGAAGGAAGGGGCTACTTGGCGAGGAGATGAAGCGCGAAACGGAGAAACGGTGAGGGGGCAAGTGCAACCCTAGGGTTTTACCGCGAAGCGGTTAAATATTAATAGCCCGGGGTTGAGCGACGAAGGAGCGTTACCCCGGGTAAATAAATCCCGATAGGATCACCGTCCGCTGTAGCATCTAGAAAGAAGAGATTGATTCGTTTCGGACGGAAGGGTCAAATTTTAAAAAAATATTACTTAAGCACCTGACAGATAACTAAATAACTACCAACATGGACGTCAGACAAGCCTATAATATCTGGGCCGAACAATACGACACAAATAACAACAAGACCAGGGACCTGGAGGCTTATGCATTAAGAGACAACCTTGCACATGTTCATTTCGACACCTGTTTGGAAATTGGCTGTGGAACTGGTAAAAATACAGAATGGCTTCTTACAAAATCAAAAGAAATCCTGGCTGTTGACCTCTCCGAGGAAATGTTATCCCACTCAAAAGCAAAAATTGATTCTGTGCGGGTACAATTTCACCAGGCAGATATAAACAAGCCATGGACTTTTGTTACCAAAAAATTTCATCTAGTGACCTTCAGCCTTGTGCTGGAACACATCGAAAATCTTGATCCGGTTTTAGAACAGGCCGCCAATTCCGTTCTACCATGTGGTTACCTTTACATCGGGGAACTACATCCGTTTAAACAATACGCCGGAACGAAAGCCAGGTTCGAAACAGAAGAAGGGATTCAAATCGTTACCTGCTTCAACCATAACGTTTCTGACTTCACGGATGCCGGTAAAAAATTTGGTTTCGAAGTCGCAAATCTGAAAGAATATTTTGACGAAAATGATCGTACAGTCCTGCCAAGAATTTTAACCATCCTTTTAAAAAAAAACGAACCATGAAACCCTCAACCCTCCAAATCAAAGCCGCCATTCAAATACAAAAACCTATTCATGAAGTATTTGAGGCCATCGTCGATCCGCAAAAAATGTCCAACTATTTCATTTCCAAAGCAAGTGGAAGAATGGAAGAGGGAAAACAAATTCTCTGGCAATTCCCTGAATTTGAGATGGAATTCCCCATTCGGGTCGGTAAAATTGTAAAAGATCAATACATCTCCTATTTCTGGGAAGTCGATCAACTGGAACTGCTGGTCGAAATCACCTTGACCTCGCCTAAACCCGATAATACCCTGGTCTCCGTAACAGAAAAGAGCAGGAACAACGATGAAGCCGGCATCAAATGGCTTGGACAAAACACTGAAGGTTGGGCCAACTTCCTGGCTTGCCTCAAATGTTATCTCGAATATGGAATTAACCTGCGAAAAGGGGCATTCGATTATATGAGAAAATAGAAATGGATAACACATCCAACAACTTCAGCCACCTTATCAAGGCAAAAGCTTCCGAACTGGGATTTGATGCCTGTGGTATCTCTCATGCCAGGCGGTTGGATGAGGAGAGTGAAAAGCTAAGAAGCTGGTTGGATTCCGGTTTCCATGGGACCATGGGTTACATGGCCAACCATTTCGAAAAACGGGTGAATCCGTCCGCGCTGGCTGAAGGGGCAAAATCAGTGGTTTCGGTCCTTCTCAACTACTATACTGAGCGAAAGCAGGAGGATTCGGAAGCGCCCGTAATTTCCATGTACGCGCTGGGAAAAGATTATCATTATGTTTTAAAAGATCGGCTTTCAAAATTACTCTCCTACATCCAGACCGAATTAACTCCTTGTGAAGGAAGGGTTTTTACCGACTCCGCTCCATTATTGGAAAAAGCATTGGCCAAAGAGGCTGGATTGGGCTGGATTGGCAAACACACCCTGCTGATCCACCCAAAGATGGGGAGCTTTCTTTTTATCGGCGAATTGGTGCTGAATATTGAACTGGATTACGATAACCCTTTCGGGAACAATCTTTGCGGTTCATGCTCCCGCTGCATGGAGAGTTGTCCGACAGGCGCCATTATTGCCCCAGCCATTCTTGATGCCAACCGATGCATCTCCTACCTTACCATCGAAACCAAAGAAGCAGTTCCCGAATCTTTGACAGGAAGCCTTTCCAACAGGCTGGTGGGTTGTGATATCTGCCAGCAAGTATGCCCATGGAATGGTAAAGTGTTGCAAAATAAAGTATTAGAATTTCAGCCTAAACCCGAACTCCTTCAAATGACCAAAGAAGAGTGGAAGAAATTTGATAAACCGGGCTACAAAAAGCTATTTAAAGGCTCAGCAGTTGAACGGGCCGGTTTTAACCGGATAAAAAAAACACTTGGACATCTGTTTCCTTCGAGCTAAACAACTTTGAATGAAGTATCTTTACTTTTAAAAGTTAAATAAAGCTCCCGGGTCCCGTAATACAAAATCCAAAATTCTTTCCTAGATGATCGAACAAAACTGGAGCGCATTTGATGGCACCAACCTTTATGCAGTGATTTGGAAGCCGGTTGCGACACCTAAAGCAGTTATGGCATTTGTGCACGGACATGGTACGCACTGCCGAAGGTATGATGAATGGTTCGGAGCTTTCCTTGCGGCCGGTTTTGCAGTAATATCTTTTGACCATAGAGGACATGGTCGTTCGGGAGGGAAACAGGGAACCATTCACCGCTATTCTGAATATCTGGAAGATAATGCACTTCTGTTCCGAAAGGCCAGGGAAAATTTCCCTCATATTCCGCTGGTACTTTATGGCCACAGCATGGGCGCTACCATCGTACTTTCCTATCTTCAATTAGGGAAAGGTCTCCCGGAGATGGCGATTCTTGCCTCAACATGGCTAGAACTGGTTCAGCCTCCCGGAAAATTCAAGAGCCTGGCCATCTGGCTGGCCGATTCGCTGATCCCGCAGGTAACCATCAAAACCGGACTTAAATCAAAAGATTTCGCCCCTCCCGCCTCCAACGTGCCGCCAAAACCAAAAGATCAGTTGATGCACAAAAGAATTTCGGCCCGGTGTTTCAGGGAGGTTCAGCGGGCCTGTAAAAAAATTGAACCTGATTCCTTACCTTTATCTATTCCGATGCTCTTCATGCATGGCACTAACGACAGGGTATCTGCTCCGGAAGCCTCCGAAAATTTGGCAAAAGGCATGTACGGCAATGCAACCTACCGTGAATGGGCAGATGCTCCCCATCAGTTGCATGCCTGGGACCAGAATGACCGGGTAACCGATTTTACGATTGAATGGATAAACAAACTGTTATGATAAATTTTCGCACTGAAGTATCCTTGCCAAAGGTAAAAAAGCAACTCTCCTATCGGCAAAATGTCATGATGATAGGTTCCTGCTTTACAGAGAACATTGGCAATTACCTGAAAGACCACTACTTTCCTGTCCTGACAAATCCTTGCGGAATCCTCTACAACCCGGCTTCAATGGCAAGCTGTATCGACCTCCTGGTAAGTGAGACGCAAATAGTTGATGCCGACCTGTTTTATGCCAACGGCTTGTGGAACAACTTCAATTTTCACAGTCGTTTCTCACATCCTGATCACCTGACAGCATTGAAAGTCATGAATGAATCCCTAACCAATGCTTCCCGTCAGCTTCGCTCTGCCTCTCACCTCTTTCTCACCTTCGGCACTTCGTGGATCTACCGCGAAAAAGAGCACAACACCATCGTTGGCAACTGCCACAAATTGCCTGCAAGTCGCTTTTCGCGTGAACGTCTTGCCGTGGAGGAAATGACCAGTTTGTGGATTGAAAAACTCAACCAACTATTTGCCTTTCAACCTGATCTGTGCGTGGTGCTGACCGTAAGTCCGGTTCGTCACTTTAAGGATGGAAGCTTTGAGAACCAGGTGAGCAAATCAGGCCTATTTCTAATGATCGACCAACTGATTGTCCATTTTGGAAAAGAGAAAATCTCCTATTTCCCTTCTTATGAATTCGTCATGGACGAACTGCGCGATTACCGTTTCTATGCCCCGGATATGTTACACCTCAGCGAAGTTGCCACTGCCTTCATTCAAGAGAAATTTAATGAAATATTTCTGGAGAGCGAAAGCAATGAGGTCTGTTTCACCATAGATAAAATTGTGAAAAGTTTGGCTCATAAGCCATTTCATAACGATAATTCCGACTACCTCGATTTGCTATCCAGGCTGGAAGGGGAGGTATCCACACTTTCAGGTAAGCATCCCGGTATTGATCTTCATAATTTAATAATTGATATCGTTCAAAAAAGGGGAGTATAAATTTTTTTTAATCATACCTTTGTTTATTTTTAAGAACTCTACGGGCTGAAGCAATTAAAAGCATACCGTCACTCAATTTTAACTGTTCGAAAATATGGGATACCTGAATTTTGATAAGGATAAACTGGTCAACTTATCCTATTCCCTGGAGCGCGAAACTTTGCGGACCAACCGGGGTGGTGCATACTCATTTACGACACTTGCCGGTTGCAATACCCGAAAATACCATGGCTTGCTGGTCGTCCGTCTCAAGGAGCAAGATGGGGGAAAGCATGTTTTGCTCTCCTCTCTCGATGAATCCGTTATCCAGCACGAAACACAGTTTAATCTGGGTATCCATAAATTCCCTGGAGATTATTATGAGCCCAGGGGCCACAAATACATTCGGAATTTTGAATTTGACACCATTCCGAAGCATACCTTCCGGGTGGGTGGTGTAATCCTGACAAGAACAAAATTGTTGGTCGAAAACGAAAATCAGGTATTGATAAAATATACGCTGGAAGAGGCAAACAGTCCGACAAAATTGCGGTTTAAACCATTTCTGGCTTTCAGGAATGTACACAACCTAAGCAAAGCCAATCTCTATGCCAATTCGAAATTTACACCGGTAGCCAACGGGATCAAAATGAACCTCTACGATGGCTATCCCGAGTTTTTCATGCAAATTTCGAAAGAGTGTGATTTTGTTCCAGTGCCCGATTGGTACAAAAACATCGAATACATCAGGGAGCAGGAGAGGGGTTATGAGTTTCAGGAGGATCTTTTTGTGCCGGGTTATTTTGAGGTCCCTATCGCTAAGGGGGAATCGATTATTTTCTCAGCCTCAACCAGCGATCAGAAACCGGCAACTTTTGAAAAGAAATACGAAAACGAGAAGAAATGCAGGATACCAAGGGATTCGTTTATCAACTGTTTGCGCAACGCTGGCAAACAGTTTTTGTGGGACCGGCAGGATGGGAAAGATCTTATTGCAGGATACCCCTGGTACGAATCTATACCGCGTCAAACCATATCTTCCCTGCCCGGACTATTTTTGTTACAAGGAGATGTGAATAATTTCGAGGCTGTTTTGAAAACAAATCTTAAAAGGCTAAAAAACGGTCTTTTGCCCAAATATGTCGGACAAGATAGTTTCTATGATTCCGCCGATGCCCCTTTACTGGTATTCAGCGCTTTGCAAAAACTTGTTCCGTTCAGATCCCTGGTTGAAATCTGGACTACCTACGGCACTGCTCTTAAGGAGATATTGAACAACTACCGTGAAGGTACCGATTTCAACATCCACATGCTTGAAAACGGATTGATCCACGCCAAAAAGGAGGGAGTGGCCCTTACATGGATGGACGATTACAAAGATGGAATTCCGGTTACGCATAGAGGTGGATTGGCTGTCGAGATCAATGCACTCTGGTACAATGCCGTTTGTTTTGCACTTGAACTGGCGGCAGCTGCCGGTGATACACCCTTTGTTAAAAAGTGGAAAAACCTGCCTCCCATCATTGGCGAATCGTTCCTCTCCCATTTCTGGTGCGATGAGTGTTCGAAGCTCGCAGATTACATTGACGGTGAATATACGGATTGGTCAGTTCGACCCAACATTTTGATAGCTGCCGCACAGGATTATTCGCCTTTGTCGCGTACCCAGAAAAAATCAATCGTAAGTTTGGTAAGAAATGAACTTCTTACTCCTGTAGGAATCAGAACCCTTTCTCCTGAAGATTTTGCCTACAAAGGAAGTTCAGGTGAACGGGCCGGGGACTTTTCGGAAGTGGCGCATCAGGGGACTGCCTATCCGTTCCTCATCTATCATTTTGTAAAGGCCTACCTTGAAGTGCACAAGGCTGGCGGACTTTCCTTTGCCAGAAATTGTCTGGAGGGTTTTAAAAACGAGATGTCTGAAAATTGCATCGGGACTCTCTCTGAAGCTTATGAAGGAAATCCCCCCCATACGGCAAGAGGATCCATTTCACAGGCAATCAATGTTGCTGGTGTCATCATGGCCAATGCAATCGTAGAGAAATTTGAAGAAGAAATTAAACCTGTAGCTAAATAACCCAAAAGATATGAAGGTATTGATGTTTGGCTGGGAATTTCCTCCTCATATTAGCGGTGGATTAGGCACAGCAAGTTTTGGCCTGACAAAAGGATTGGCACAATTCGACGACATAGAGGTGCTCTTTGTCGTACCTAAAGCATATGGCGACGAAGATGACACGGCAGTAGAGAAAATCATCGGCGCCAACGAAATCACAATTACGCGAAAGCATGTCAATATACACCATCTTGACAAGCAAATTGACGTTTCAGAAGTGAGGTCCAATCTGGTCCCATACTCCGATCCTGAAGAATTTTGGCAATTGACCCAGAAAAGATTGTCTGCATCGACCAGATTTGTACAAACGGATGTCCATGGCAAAATTCCCTTTACCGGGAAATACGGCGCAAACCTCCATGAAGAGATTGCCAACTACGCCATCGTTGCCGAATACATTGGACGTGAATACGACTTTGATGTCATTCATGCACACGATTGGCTGGCTTATCCTGCCGGGATAGCCGCAAAACGAGTAAGCGGAAAGCCGCTGGTTATCCATGTCCATGCTACCGATTTCGACCGCAGCGGCGGAAGCGTTAACCCAAAAGTTTACGCCCTCGAAAGGGAAGGGATGGAAATTGCCGATCAGATCATTACCGTGAGCAACCTCACCAGAAAAATTGTCATCGAGAAATATGGTATCAATCCTGATAAAATAACCACTGTCTACAATGCCGTCGAACCGGTCGAGAACAAAGAGAGTGAGCAGTTTAAAAGGGGAATCGATGACAAAATTGTCACTTTTCTTGGCAGGATTACCATGCAAAAAGGGCCTGAATATTTCATCGAAGCAGCATATCAGGTACTGAAACGCACTGAAAACGTGCGTTTTGTGATGGCAGGAAGTGGCGACATGATGGAAAAGATGATTCGCAGAACGGCCAGGCTCGGTATATCTGACCGGTTCCATTATACCGGTTTCCTCAAAGGGGACGATGTCTTTGAAATGTTCAGGATGAGCGATGTGTACGTGATGCCTTCAGTTTCTGAACCCTTTGGCATCTCTCCGCTGGAGGCGATGATGACAGATGTGCCGGTAATTATCTCCAAACAATCGGGTGTTGCCGAAATCCTGACCCATGCAATCAAAGTCGACTTTTGGGATATCAATGCCATGGCTGATGCCATTTACGGGATCATCAAATACCCTGCACTTTCCGCGATGTTCAGAAAGTTCGGCAGGGTAGAGGTTGATAACCTGCAGTGGAAACATTCCGCTGCGCACGTTCGTGAAGTTTACAAAAAAGCAATCAGATAAGTTACATCGATAATAGTTCAAACCATGAAGACAATCTGCCTAAATTTTCAGATTCACCAGCCATTTCGCTACCGCAAGTATCGTTTTTTCGATATCGGGAATGATTCCTATTATTACGATGACTATGCCAATGAAACGATTATGCGCAAAATTGCAGACAATTGCTATCTGCCTGCCAATCATATTCTTCTGAAGCAAATCAAAAAGAGTAAAGGGAAATTCAAAGTATCATTCTCCATTTCTGGTGTGGCATTGGACCAATTCAAATTGTATGCGCCTGAAGTAATCGATTCCTTCAAAGAGTTGGCAGCTACCGGGGCAGTAGAATTTCTATCGGGCACATTTGCCAATTCACTGGTATCCATGGTCGATGAACAGCTTTTCGCCAAACAGGTCAAAATGCACGACGACCTGATCGAAGAACTTTTTCTGCAAAGACCAAAAGTATTCAGAAACTCCGAGCTGATATACTCCGATGAACTGGGCGACTTAATCTACCGGATGGGTTTTGAAACAATTCTCACCGAAGGCGCCAAACATATTCTTGGCTGGAAGAGCCCTAATTTCCTCTATTGCAATGCACTAAATCCAAGACAAAAAGTGTTGATGCGTAACCACAGGCTCAGTGACGACCTTTCATTCCGTTTCTCCAACTCCTCCTGGAGTGAATATCCGCTTACTGCATCCAAGATGACAACCTGGCTGGTTGATCTTCCAAAACAAGAGGAGATCGTAAACATCTTCCTTAATTACGAGACATTTGGAGAGATTCAAAAGAAAAATTCAGGGATTTTTGACTTCCTCGATTCCCTCCCCGAAATGATATTAAAGACCAAAGAACTTACTTTCTCTACCCCAAGTGAAGCTGTGAAAATGCTTCAACCGGTCTCTTCTGTTCATGTACTTCATCCGATTTCATGGGCCGATGAGGAGAGGGACCTTTCAGCATGGCTGGGCAATGAACTTCAAAAAGAAGCATTTAATCACCTTTATGCGCTTAAAGAGAGGGTCAAACAATGCACCGATCCTCAAATTACGAAAGATTGGATCTACCTTCAGTCGAATGACCACCTTTACTATATGTGTACCAAATTCTTCTCCGATGGTGAAGTCCATAAATTTTTCAATCCATTTGGCAGCCCTTATGAAGCTTTTATCAACTACATGAATGTATTGAGTGATTTTACCTTGCGATTGAACAAATTGGTTCCCTTATCGGAATATGAAGTAGAATTGACCAAACTCAAGCTGTCAATTGAAGAAAAATCCAGGAAACTGGAAGAGGCGGAACTGGTCATAAAAAAACTCAGTAAGCCGGCTCCGAAAGCCGCTAAAACAAAAGCAAAGGCAGCAACCAAGGTTGAATCAAAACCAAAACCTCCCAGGAAAAGCGCTGCCAAATAAATGGCCTAATGTAAAGAAAATGTTATAAATACGGAATCATTATACAAATGATTCCGTATTTATATTAAAAAGACCACTGAAAATGGTATCATTGCAATTCAAAAAATTGACACCATCGAGGTGTCTTTCTTGTTAATATATTCGAAGAATGGAAGAGACATATTTTAAGAACCTGAGACAACCCGAAAATAGCAACCCTACCTGGAAAAAAATCATTGTGGAATCTGCCTTGCCGGCCGAACTTACCTCCCTGCGCACTATCTCCAGAAACCTTTGGTGGGTCTGGAATGTAGATGCCAGGGCACTTTTTAATGAGATTGATCCGGTGATTTGGGAAAAGTGCGAACACAATCCGATCGTCTTATTGGAACAAACCAGTCACGATCGGTTTATCGAACTAAAGAGTGATGAGGCGTTTGTACTCAGGATGAAATCCGTTGAAATTCAATTCACCAAGTATCTTAAGGAACGAAAGAAATTACGCGGACCGAAAATAGCCTATTTCAGTATGGAATTTGGTCTCCACTCGAGTCTGAAAATATACTCCGGCGGCCTGGGCGTTCTGGCCGGCGATTACCTGAAAGAAGCCAGCGACTCAAAAGTGGATATGACAGCAATAGGATTGTTGTACCGTTATGGCTATTTCAAACAGGTCATATCCACGAATGGAGAACAACTTGCCACTTATGAACCCGAACATTTTTCAAAAATACCTATTCAACCCGCTCTCGATGAAAAGGGAGAATGGATCAATGTTGAAGTAAAAATGCCCGATCGCATCGTTTTAGTGCGTGTCTGGTATGTAAACGTCGGAAATGTCAAACTCTATCTGCTGGATACGGATACCGAAAACAACCAGGATGAAGACCGCGCAATCACCCATCATCTCTACGGCGGTGACAACGAAAACCGTCTGAAACAGGAGATGGTACTCGGTCTGGGTGGAATCAGGGCATTGGAAAGACTTGGAATTCAATCTGATATTTACCATTGCAACGAAGGACATGCGGCCTTTATCGGCCTCGAACGCATCTCCAACATTAAGAACAAATCTTCACTGAATTATTCCGAAGCCAAAGAAGTAGTCAGGGCATCAACCTTATTTACAACGCATACCCCGGTTCCTGCAGGTCACGACTCATTTCCGGATGATCTCTTTAAATCCTACATGAATCCGGTAGCCGATCAATTGGGAATAACCATGGATGAGCTGATGCTGCTCGGTAAAGCCGATAGTAACGAGGGGAAGTTCAACATGAGTTTTCTGGCTTCCAATCTTTCACAATCAATCAACGGTGTAAGCAAACTCCATGGAGATGTAAGCAAACAACTTTTGAGCGAATTATACAAGGGCTTCCTTCCGGAAGAGCTGGATAACATCGGGTATGTTACCAATGGTGTTCACTATCCAACCTGGGCAGCACCTGAATGGAAAACAGTGCACGATCAAATCCTCTCAGCCGAGGAGATGGCAGAAGATATCCACGAATATGAAGAGGGTGGAGAGATGCGTGCCTGGAGAAACATTTACAAGGTTCAGGACAAGCTAATCTGGGATACCAAGTCGAAACTTCGCGAACAGCTGATAGAATTCATCAAAAGAAGGTTTACCGACATCAATATCCAACGGAACGAGAATCCAAAATATATTTCTGAAGCCATTTCTAAATTGAATCCAAGGGCCCTTACGATAGGCTTTGCAAGGCGTTTTGCCACCTACAAAAGGGCGCACCTGCTTTTCAGGGACCTGGACCGTTTGGCTAAGATCATCAACAACCCCGACCGACCGGTACAATTTCTTTTCGCAGGGAAGGCACATCCTGCCGATAAAGCTGGTCAGGATTTGATTAAATACATCATTGACATTTCAAAACGTCCTGAATTTGTGGGCCGTATCCTTTTCGTTCAGAACTACGACATGAACATCGCCAAGATGTTGGTCCAGGGTTGCGATGTCTGGATGAATACCCCAACCAGGCCGCTAGAAGCATCTGGTACTTCAGGCGAAAAAGGGGTCATGAATGGCACCCTTCACTTTTCAGTATTGGATGGCTGGTGGGTCGAAGGCTTCAAGCAAGATGCCGGCTGGTCATTGCCACTCGAAAATTCATTCGACAATCCGGAACTTCAGGATGAACTCGATTCTGAAGCCATCTACGGAATCCTCGAAAACGAAGTGGTTCCTGCGTATTATTACCGCAACGACAAAAATATCCCTGTCCTTTGGGTCGACTTCATCAAAAACACTTTTGCAGAAGTAGTGCCACTGTTTACCACCAAAAGGATGATGAAAGATTACTTTACCCGATACTATCTTCCTCAGGCACATAGGACAGGACTTCTTATCGCGGATAATTTCAAGCAGGCCAAAGATTTGGCAGCCTGGAAATCAAAAATACTTGATGCCTGGAATACCATCGAGGTAAAAAGCATTCAGGTAGCCGATGGCATCACAAATACCTACGAAATGGGGAAAATTTATCCTTCAAGGGTCACCCTCGATTTAAAGGGTCTTTCGGCCGGGGAAATCGGCGTTGAATTGATTGTCGCTACAGGAACAGATCAGCCCCATTTCGTGGCTAAATATGACTTTTCTGTCGAGAAGCAATCAGACAATCTTGCCCATTACCTCCTTGAACTAACCCTGAAAAAACCAGGTAGCTACAACTATGGTTTGAGGATATATGCGAAAAACAGCGCCCTACCGAACCGTCAGGACTTCAGGATACTCAAATGGCTTTAATCTGCTGAATTACAACTTATTGTACAGAAGTTTGTTGAGGAGGTCATCCTTGTATTTGGGCGATACCTTCAATTGCTCCCCTGTTTTGAGCTCGACCATCCCACCATTGGCTTTGATATAACGAACAACATTTGCCAAATTTACAAGGTGGCTTCTGTGAATCCTTATAAAACCCAATGGTGTCAGGAGCTTTTCGAACTCCAGTAAGGTTCTGCTTACGATTTTTTCGTCCCCTTCATGGAACAATATTCTGGTGTAATTACGCAACCCTTCACACCGGATAATTTTATCTGCCTCTATGATGGCAAAACCATTTAATTCAGGCAATGCAATGGTCTTTGCTCCTTGCTCAGCATGCGACATAAGATTGGCTTTTAGAGCATTAACCGCAACTTTGGTCTCTATCTTTCTAATTTTTGGAATCCTGCCAACCGTTTTAATAAGTTCTTCCACATTAATGGGTTTGATCAAATAGTCGAAGGCAGAATATTTGAAGGCCTTTATGGCATACTCACTATAAGCTGTTATAAAGATGATCCTGAAATCAATTTTCTTTAACCGGTCCAACAGATCAAATCCGGTACCGTCTGGCATACTGATGTCCAAAAAAACCAAATCAGGATTTTCTCGCTCTATAAGAATCGCACCTTCTACAACTGAACTTGCCTCCCCCAACATTTCAATATTTCCTATTGTCTTTCTCAGAATCTCTTTTAATACCATTCTGGAGATTGAATCATCATCAATTATAACTGCTTTTACCATGGTCAAATTAGTATAATAAGGGATCATACAGGCATCGTTTCCGAAAAACCCTATGGGTAATTACCGCAATTTCACAATTGCATGTCCCTTATAAACAAAGAAAGTTCAAAAAGGATTTAAAGAATTGAATATTTTTTCAAAAAAACGCAATTTCCCTTTAATTTAAGATATTTGTAAAAAAAAGCAATGGCATCTATTCTCTGTTTGGAAACATCTACCGAGGTTTGTTCAGTGGCATTAGCCACCGGTGGAACCATCGTCGAGGAACGGGAGGATAAGAGCGGTAAGAACCATGCGCTATTGCTCACCTGCTTTGCTGAAGAGGTGATGAAGGCCCAAAATAGACACTTTCAACAACTTGATGCCGTTGCTGTATCCGGTGGCCCCGGTTCCTACACAGGTTTGCGAATCGGAGTCTCAACAGCCAAAGGTCTGTGCTATGCAGCAGGGTTGCCCCTTATTGCCATCCCTTCACTCGAAGCCATGGCACATCATGTTATTCGCAATATGCAACCTATTGGAACTGTTAAAAATGAACTTTTGTACTACTGTCCGATGATTGATGCCAGAAGAATGGAGGTGTACGCTGCTATTTATGACCAAAATATGCAGCTAATCAGAAACATACAGGCAGACATCATCGATCACCTCTCCTTTTCGGAATTTATGGTCAATCGCAAAATGCTTTTTTTTGGAAATGGTGCCGACAAGTGCAAGTCCTCGATCCAGCATCCCAATGCCCTTTTTCTGGACAACATTACCACCTCCGCCAGCCACATGGCCGAATTGGCCGAAACAGCCTACCAAAATGAAAGGTTTGTAGATGTCGCTTATTATGAACCTTTCTACCTGAAAGATTTTGTTGCAACAGTTCCGACAAAAAATATCTTTCATTCAAATTCATTAGGGGTACAAAATGATTATTAACGGATGAAAAAGGTTCTGATAATTACCTACTATTGGCCACCCAGCGGCGGAGCGGGGGTTCAGAGATGGTTGAAATTTTCAAAATACCTTCCGGATTTTGGCTGTACACCTGTAATTTTGACTGTAGAAGAAAACCAGGCCTCCTATGCCCAGCTTGACCATTCACTGGTGGCAGAAATAAATCCCGACATCCGTGTATACAAAACCAAAACCTTCGAACCTTATAATCTCTATCGTTGTCTCACGGGGAAAAAGGAGATCCCTTACGGAGGCTTCTCCAACCAGAAAAAAGTTACGCTCTTCGAGAAATTCTCGCGGTTGGTTCGTGGAAACCTCTTTGTACCGGATCCAAGAAGGGGATGGAACAAATATGCATTGCACAAAGCGTTAGAATTGATAAAGTCTGAAAAAATTGCATCTGTGATCACTTCCGGGCCACCTCATTCGACCCATCTGATCGGACAAAAAATCAAAGACCTAACCGGAATCAGATGGATTGCCGATTTTAGGGATCCCTGGACCGACATCTATTATTACAAAGAACTCTACCACTCTTTACCAGCAAGGTTATATGACCGGTCTATGGAGAAGAAGGTCTTGTCAGGCGCCGATAAAATTATCACGGTAAGTGAAGAGGTAAAGAAATTATTGCTCAGGAGAATTCCCGGCTCCGAAGAAAAAATCGCTGTCATTCCAAATGGATACGATGAATCTGACTTTGAGAATGTTGCTTTGCTCAAAAACGAATTTTTCACCATCACCTATACCGGGACTATTTCGATGAGCTATCGGATCGAGCAGTTTATTGAGGCCATCCACCTCCTGCCCGGGGAGGTTAAAGCCAAAATAAAAATCCGTTTTGTCGGCAATGTTCCCGATGAGATCCTGAATTTGTTCAAAAATAAAAACCTCGCTTCAATGGTCGAGGTGCTTGGTTACATCCCACACAAGGAGGCCGTTGGCCAGATGGTGAATGCCTCCCTGTTGCTGATGGCCATACCTGATTCGCCTGACAACAGAGGAATTGTAACAGGCAAATTCTTCGAATACCTGGCTGCCAAAAGGCCCATCCTTGCAATGGGCCCTGTCGGAGGTGATGTGGACCTTTTGGTTCAAAGGTGCAATGCCGGCAAATTGTTTTCTTACAACGATATAGAACAGATGAGCCTTTTCATCCATCAAATATTTGAACAGGAACAAAAAGGTTCCTGCAAAAGTGAAACAACGGGCGCCGAACAATTCACAAGAAGAAATCTAACTGGAGTGTTGGCCAACAATATATGATCCCTAATCATTTCCCATGAGTAACAAAGAAGTAAAAAGCAAATCCATACTGTTTGTCTATACGGGGTTTTCCTCCTTTGTGAAGAACGACTACCTGTTGCTCTCTTCAGCACACCTGGTGCACAAATACCATTTTTCCCCTGTTAAAGGAATTCTGAAGAATATCCTTGAAATTCTAGGACAATTCTTTTATCTGCTGATCTTCGGATGGAAATACGATCTTTTCTATTGCTGGTTTGCCGATTACCACTCTTTTCTTCCGGTTCTTTTTGCCAAGATTTTCAGAAAGAAATCATTTGTAGTAATTGGCGGATACGATGTTTGCCGTATCCGGAAGCTCAAGTACGGGGCTTTTTGCTCTCCATTCCGTGGTTGGTTTTGTTCCAAAACCATGAGAATGGCAAGCACCATCCTGACCGTTTCGAACCATGTCGACAGGAAAGCCAGAGCCATTGCGCCCTTCACCAAACGTAGCATGGTCTACAACTGTGTAATACTGGAAGCTTCGGAAGAGACCAACACGTCCAAAACAGATACAATCCTGACGGTAGGCCTGATCAACAACGAACGGACGTTTTACCTGAAAGGAATCGACACATTTATAGAAACTGCCAGGCTCCTGCCGGGATTCAGGTTCGAAATAGTGGGTATTAACCAATCCAAATTGGCCCGTAAATTGGGAAACCTTCCACTCAATATCACGCTTTACAATAAAGTAAAACCGGAGGAACTGTCTGCCTTTTACCTGAAAGCAAAAATCTATTGTCAGCTCTCCCGATCCGAATCTTTCGGTGTGTCAATTGCCGAGGCAATGACCTTTGGCGCATTTCCGATCGTTACCCGGGAAGGTGGTATGCCGGAGGTGGTAGGATCTGTTGGGGCGGTGGTTGAAAGAGATTCCAGGTTGGTGGCCAAAGTGATCAATGAGAGGCTCCTGAAACATGGCTCAATAGACGAAAATATGATCAAAATGCAAATCAAAAAGCACTTTACCCAACAACAACGGTCCGAAGCAATTTTGCATCATATTGACTCCCTTTAAATAAAAGTTCGGCTAATCCATTTGTGTCCTTCTATGTTTACCTTTGTGCCCTTCTATGTTTAAATTATCAGCTGACAAGCGCTTAAAAACTTATCTTTGCATTCAAGTCACAAAAATCAGCGACAATGATCACCAGCATAGCCTGTAAAATATGTGGAAATGTTCATAACAACCATATCCACCTGGCCAAAGAGAGGCTATTGAACCTGAAGGATGAGTTTCAATACCTCGAATGTGCCAATTGTGGTTGCCTTCAGATCATCGAAACGCCCAAGGATCTCTCCAGGTTCTATCCAACAGAATACTATTCCTTTCAAAAGCCAAAGTTTGGACTGGCGCTCAACCCGATTGTCTACTTTCTGAAAAGAAGCCTGCTCAGGCATTATCTGCACAAATTTGATCCGGTCGGAGCCCTGCTCTCCCTCTTTTTGCCCCACCCTTTTCACTGGATGAAACCTGAATTATTGAATTTCAACTCATCCATTCTCGATGTTGGCTGTGGCTCAGGAAGGATTATCCTATCCATGCAGCGCAGTGGCTTCAAAAACCTGACGGGAATCGATCCTTTTCTGGAGAAAGATCTCCAAAACACGGACAATTTGAAAATCCTGAAAAGGGATCTCTTCGAAATGACCGGGCAGTTCGATTTCATCATGCTGCACCATGCCTTCGAGCATATGGACCATCCAGAACAGGTTTTTGGCAAAATCAGGGAATTGCTCAAACCAAACGGCAAACTCCTTATCAGGATTCCGGTAGCCAACTCCCAAGCCTGGCGCAAGTACCGCACCCATTGGTTTGCGCTGGATGCCCCGAGACATCTCTACCTGCATACGACAAACAGTATACATCTGCTTGCTCAGAAAACCGGGCTGAAGATTGACAAAATTGAATACGACTCCTCTTTCGTTCAGTTCGCCTCCAGCGAAAAATACCTGCGGGATATCCCCTATTCGGATGATTTTTCGATTTTTACCAAAAAACAAATGAGAGATTTTTCAAAAGAAGCTGCCCGGCTAAATAGCATTGGGGATGGTGATTGTGCCTGTTTCTATCTGGCTTTAAAATAAAGGGGAATTCTCTTGCAAAATTCAATTTTTTCACGTAACTTATTGGTACGTTATTGGCTTTCCATAACCTTAATTTTTATAACGTTAACCTTAGTAGTATTACGGAATTTTGATATTGGCCGACCTTATTACCTTATTATGAAAGTTGAATTCAATAATTTGTACACACATTTCATATTCACAACTGTCCATCGATTACCGGTAATTATTGAACTCAATAGGAAACGGATAGAAAAATACATTACAGGAATTGTAAAAAACAATGACAGCCGACTCTATGCTATTTATGCAAACCCAGAGCATATGCACTTTATAATATCCCGTTCACCTGAATTTTCTGAAAGTCAAATTGCTAATGTTGTTGCCAATGGTACAGAGAAATTTATCAATGAAAATCATCTTTGTCAGGGTGTATTTAAATGGCAGGACAGCTGTTCTGCTTTTTCTGTTTCAAAATCGGAAGTTGATAAAGTATGCCAATACATTATGAATCAGCCCATACATCATCAAAAGATCAGTTTCACGGAAGAATATGAAAGGTTTATTGGGTTTTACCAGAAAACGATCAGACTAAAATAAGGTAATAAGGTAAATTATTCTATATCAATATTTCTACTAAGGTTTTTGAATAAAATTAAGGTAAATCTTTCCGCTGGAGATAAAAGGAAATTTTCAATTATTGAAACAAAGCATAATTCTCTTCCAACATTCAAATTTTTTCGGAATCCGGTTAAGGGTTATCAGATAATCTAAAACCTTAATTTTCATTACTTTGACCTTAATAGAAAAAGGGATAAAAATAGCGGACGACCTTATTACCTTATTATGAGAGGATTATTAGTATTCTTTCAGAATAGCGTTTTAAGCGAATTGTTAATTTCTCACAATTATGCCTATCATACAATATTTCACTTATGACTGTAATCCCTATAATAAGTCTATTTTGGGGATTATATAAACTTAATCCTGAAATTGTAAACAATCCCGGCAACGAGCAGGAATATTTAATTAAATTGGTAAACAGTTATTTATACAAAGATATTCTATCGTTCTGTATACGATCTCTTCCCCAGAATTCTGGCCAATCCTTCCACATCCAGATGAAAAAGACTCATAATCCAACCAACAACGGCCCTCAGTTTCCACACCGGTTCTGCCATTCCGTAACCGGAAATTGCCTTGACATAGTCCTTCCTGGCGGAAGCATATTCTTTTCTAATCAGTTTGTATCTTCCCGACCGGGCAAAGGCGATCACCATTCTGCCGGCGTAATAGCGATCGATATCCTTCACATCAACAGTTAAGCTGGCAGCTGCCGGATGGCTCTTCAAAAACAATTTTGCCATCTTGTAAAACCCTTCCGTCATTACAGCTGGATAGGTCTTTGTAACCTGAGTTGCATAGTTGCGCCAGTCGCCAAGCGTTTCAGGTATGAAAATAAACCGGCCGACCACTGCCAATTCATATAGTGTTGGGAGATCTACCAGTGGCAAATTGAACACCTGTTTAAAACCACCAATCTGGAGCAAAGCCTCTTTTTTGATCAAAATGGTTAATGCCGGGATACAATTGCGGTATAGAAAGATGTTCATGATCGAACCTGCGGGATCATTGTTGTAGAAGCCGACATCAGGCGCATCCAGATCTGGCGCAGAATAATAGACAACGCTTTTGTCAGCATTAACGCACCTGGCCATGCTCCAGCAAAGCACCGCATCCGGATCCTTTTGCATTTCAGCCACCTGCATCTCCAGCTTTTGAGGGGCCCAGCAATCATCTCCTTCCAAAATAGCGATATAACTCCCGGTGGCTATCTCCACTCCTTTGTTGTAGGTTTCTGAGAGTCTGAAAATCCCAATATTTTCCTGGTTAACCACTTTGATCCGGCTATCGGTATCCTGGTAAGCAGCGGCAATTTCTGCGGTACGGTCGGTACTGCCATCGTTGAGAATGATCATCTCCCACTCCGTATAGCGCTGTTTCAGGACCGAATCAATGCAATCAGCCAGGTATTTTTCGTGGTTGTAAGTGGGGGTGATGATCGAAACAATTGGTCTCTTTTCCATCGCAGAAACTATCTGATTATTTTAAGTTTCTTCAAAAAATTATCAGCAGCCTGGTTAAGATCCGCCGAAATCCTGAAAAAATAGATGGGGAGCAAAAAAAGAATGGTAAACACGCCGCTTCGGATGACCAGGTCAGGTATGTAATGAAACAGGACCGGGACCTCATGTGCAACAAAATAAGCCAATGCACCAATCACTATCACGGTTACAAAACGCAGATTGTAAGGTTGAAAGTCATATTTGATATAGAGGAACAGATAACGCAGCAAATTCAGTACCCCTAACGATGCGGCGCTGCTGACAGCAGCTCCGGTCAGTCCATAGCGCGGAATCAAAAACAGGTTCAGCGAAACAAGCAAAACAACCAGGATCAAAAGCAGGTACGACTGCACTTTGTAGTATTTCGAAGTACCCATCAGCGAGCTGTTGGCCCCGGTTGCCATATCCATCAGGCATCCCAATCCGATGAAAAATATGACCCATTTACCGGCAAGGTATTCCGGTTTCAAAATTTGCATGATGTTGTCGATGTTGAGCCAAACACCAAGAAATAGGTA
>Ga0172379_10002502_pt1 | contig 32122 bp, 31 predicted proteins | sample GrowelOW334metaG_FD_119756 | JGI IMG/M metagenome (GOLD analysis project Ga0172379, IMG submission 119756) | Groundwater microbial communities from an aquifer near a municipal landfill in Southern Ontario, Canada - Groundwater well OW334 metaG | ecosystem: Environmental > Aquatic > Deep...
AAAACGGTAAAAATACACTTAACTTGTGATGACGGAACAATACTTTTGTTTTCTGAGCAGTTATTAGACAAGCTCGCGCCCGCCCTCAAACTGCGCCGCCGCCGAAAACTTAACCCTGCTGCCGCTGCCGCCGCCCGCGCCCAGCTCAGTGCCTTGCGAAAATAGCGCGGGAAACATGCCCTCAGAGTGGATTTTCGTGACCTGTTTTGAACGAACGGCGCAAAAGGCACACAACTACAGGGTATGGGATATTTTTCTAATTTTTTTTACTTTAATTTTTTTTCTGAGGCATGCATATAAATGTATCACAAAAAAACATGCCAATATACTACTAACAGGCGGCGGGACTGGGAACACCCCACACCCGCCCCGGTGGGTATCAGTATCATATATCAATTATTACAACGCGCGCGCAACAGTAGGTTTATGAAGGCGCCAGATGTTTTCTCAGGATGTTTGACTGTCCGGCTACTCGCGCGAAGCATGCGCGGATATAAAAAATATTGCCTATGCTGAATATCGGAACAAGGGCCATGTCGCCTCATGTGGGTACATTGCTAAACGTCAGTATGTATATACAAAAACTATGTACGTATATTAATAACCCTATCCCCAATTCGTGCCGGATTACCACTACCCGCCACCGGGGGGGGCATGCTCACAAAGCTGCTGCGCTGCCGTGATCGAGGGGCAACAATGCAGCCAGAAAAAAGCCGTTTAAGGATAAACAATGCGCTGCGCTGCTGCAAATAACGCTATTAAACAAAGGCTTTTTGCGGGCTTGCGTGGTGTCGGTAGTAATGCGGTAGTAAACGAGGCACATTTTGCATGCCGGATGGCACTTGCGCCGAAACCGATAAATCGAGGAAGCAGACAATAGCGCGGGACGGGCCACACCTTTACATAACGCGCGTGTGAGCGAGGGAAAACGAAAAATGAACGAACAAATATTATATGTGTCGGGTATCATGCCGTGGGTTTATCGGCCACCGGGCTTATTTGCGACAAACAATAATTCCGAATTTGTAATTGCACTCATTCCCATGTTCCGAATAAAAGTAAGGATTAAAAGCATAAGTGTCATTATTCTTAAATTTCGTGTAGACAGAATGTGTGATTCTATTCTCCTTAATTATCGAATAAATACCTTCGTAATGATACGAATAATTTTTATACGGTGTCGGCCAGACAAACCATGCAAGGAATAAAGTAATGAGAACCATTGCGGCAATTAGAAGAAAGTGTTTAGGCTCAAGCTTCATTAGCGCGCCCCCGATAAATAGTGATAGCTTGCTTTGTTTGAATTCAGAAGTGTATCAACGTCCGGCAGGGCCGGACTTCTTACTTTGCTGCGCAATAACGTCTAAGGCTTTCTGCAAGTCTTTAGGCGAGCGCGCAACATGCTCATTAAAGGCACTTAAGAGAAAGTCTGCCGCGCTTATTCCGTCTGTCGCTGCCGCTGCCTTTAACTTTGCAATGTCCGAGGCGGGCCACCAAATTGTTATCCGCTCGCGTTGTTCGTCTGCTTTTTCCATAACAGATATTTTAGCAGAATGGAGAAAGTTTGCAATGTGTCTTGACGTTATAACGTCTTAGGGCTATAATTATATTGCCGGGAGTGATAAAAGTCATGTCAAATGTAACAACCAACATATACGAAATTAAAACGGTTTGGTGTCGTTCATTCCCGGCAGGCATGGCGCGACATACAAGCCGTTTTTTTATTGTCTTTAAGTTTCATAAACCATAAACGAAAGGGGCCACAAAATGGCTAAGAGCGAAAAGAGCGGCGGCGGGTTGTATAAAAAGAATGGGTCGGGTTATTGGTACTATTCATTCTCCGTTAAAGGGACACGTTATCAGGGCTGCACACTCACAGAGAACCGGACACTTGCAAAGCAAATCAAAGAGGCAAAACGCGCAGACGCATTGAGACAGGAAAGCGGTTTTGTGAAAGAGAACAACGCGACACTCAGAGAACTTGTGCAAAGGTATCTTGAGGCAACAAAAGACGAAAAGCGCTCACACTTGCGGGACGTTCAAATTGCTGATACCATGCTCGCCCATTTCGGCGGCAACAAAAGACTTTCAGAAATGAACGGCAACGAAATATTGATAAAGGGGTATATAGAGGCCCGAAAGAAAAACGGCGGCATTGTCGTAAACGGGAAGCCGCGCGCAGCGGCAAGCCGGACAACTATCAACAGAGAACTCGCAATGCTTAAGCACATGTATAATTGCGGTATCGAGTGGGGCATTGCAATAGTCAACCCCGTCAAGCGCGGCGCGATAGATCACCGCGCAGAACGTGAAGCCGTTAAGCAAGTGTATCTGTCCGAGACAGAGGCAAGGGAATATATCGAGGCGGCGAAAGCCCTGCCACACTATTACCCTGTTGCCATGTGCGCACTACTGTGCGGCATGCGTTCAGGCGAGATAAAGGGGCTTCATTGGAACAATGTTGATCTTGAAAACGGCGCGATATATCTTGAGCGCACAAAGGGCGGGAAGCCCCGCCGAGTTTACATGCCGAATGAATTGACAAAAGAACTTTCAGAACTAAAATATAAAAGCCGTGTGGGCAGCGTGGACGTTTTTAATAACAGCAAAGACGGGTGTTATAAAGACTTCCGGCGGGCACACGAAACGGTTATGCGGGTAACAGGTATCGAGGCGCAACGGCTCGCGCAGTTTGCGGGAATAACAGACGCGACAGAGCGGGCAGCGGCGATAAAGAAAAACCGGATAACATTTCACACGTTGCGGCACACATTCGGAACTCACCTAATGGCAGTAACCGGAAAGCCGAATGTGGTTAAAGAAGCAATGGGGCACTCAGACTTGAAAACAACGCAGCGATACTGTCATGTTATCGAGGAACAACAGCGGGCAGGAATTAACGCGCTTGCCGAGGCGTTTTACTACCCGGCTACTACCGGGCAAATAATTGAGTTGAGGAAATAACTAAAAAAGCCTTATAATACTGGTGTATGCCAACGTAGCTCAGCTGGTAGAGCAGCGCATTCGTAATGCGCAGGTCGTCCGTTCGAATCGGATCGTTGGCTCTTCAAAATAAACTAAAATATGTCCGTAAGTATCGCGATATTTCATTTTGCTATCCGGCATTCCGTTCGCTCTTTTTCTGTAAAAAATCAATCGGTGTGCTAAAATCGTGCTTATCGGTATCATTTCCACTGAACACCTGTGAAGTCATGCCCGATATTGCCCGCTCTAATGCCCCGTCCGTTATGTGGCTATATCGCGCCGTTGTTCGCGGGTCTTTATGTCCGAGCGCCCTTTGTACGATTATCAGGTTTCCGCAAGACATGGCAAGCTGTGAGGCGAATGTGTGCCGGAGATCGTGGAATCGAAACGTGGGCCGGCCTGAACGGCGGCGCGCCTCTGCTATCCCTGAGACTTCGAGCGCGGTTGTAAACGGATTCTTTATGTCGCCGTAAGGTATGCCCCGACTGGACACGAAAACGAACTCCGAGCCGTTGCCGCCCGCCGCCATGTGCTTATCGCGCATTTCCCTGAGCATTGTTTCGAGATTAGGTGGGATTTTTACATTGACCGGTTTACCGCCTTTGGGGGTCGGTAATAGTATGTCGCGCTGATCTAAATTGATTTGATTCCATAATAGGCCGGTAATCTCTGATTTTCGCATTCCCGTTGTTAGGGCCGTCAACACAATCGGCCTGAGCGTTTCATTACATGCGGCGATTAACGCTTCAATTTCGTAAGGCTCTAAGCAGTCTTCCCGCGGGGCCGAATCGTTTTTCAGGAACTTCACGCCGACAACTGGATTATCGAAATTCAGATTATATTCCCGCGCGTCAAATAGCTTTCGGGCCATGTTGAACATATTTTTCAAAACAGCGAGTTCCCTGTTTATGCTTCCGTTCGCCGGATGCGCTTTATAATGACCGCCTATAGCGGTTTCTCCGGCCTTGCGTTTGCTCTTGTAACTTTCGACATCGAATGATGAAATGTCGTTCAAGTATTTCCCCACAAAGTAATGATTTAGTAGTTTCACGATCTCTGTATCACGCCGCGCCGACTTCTTTGTCTTCTCAGAATGCACGATATATTTATTTGAGAGTTCCTCGAATGTGACTCTTTTCAGATTCCGTTTCTCCGGCAGTTGAAATACGCCGCGCGCAAGATCGCCGAGAATCTTATCTCTGATTTCACGCGCGAGTTTAATATTTGTTGTTTTTAATGATTCCCGACGCGGAACACCGTTTGCCGTGTACCTTACCCAATAAATGCCTTTTCGATTATAAATGTGGTGATTGTTCGGGTTGTCTAATTTCTTTTTCGGCATGATGTCGCCCCCCTTTTTATATTTGTATTCAGTTATAAAAAAAAGACCTTATAAAGACGGCGGCGAAACCAGCGAGACCGGGCGAGATACCGCCGGCGCGTACACCGTCTTTATAAAGTCTTTTAATTATTCGTTTCATTAGCCGCCCGGCCATTTGTGACGCTTAATTGCGTCATCCGTCAATATCATTATAATGTCATGCTGTTATAACGTCAATTGCGATGTTGCATAAAACCCGATTCCCTGTTATCTTTAGTTTTCATGGCTAAAAAGTATTTCAACTTAACGGTTTCCTATAGTGACGAAATGATGTTGAAGCGTGTTCGCGCGGCGTCGTTTATTCTTAAAAAGCCCATGCACGAAATAATCACCGAATCTTTTAATGACTATGTAAAAAAGTTTCCCAACCTTGATAAGACAATTAATGATACTATAAAAACATCCGACTCTATAACCGGAGAAAAGAAGCACGGGAAGTAAAATAATATTTGTGAAGGGATATATCATGGACGGTTTAGACTTCGCAGTTTTCTTTTTCATCGCCGTTGCTGCATTCCTGTTCGCTATCGCCATATCTGTCGGCCTCACCCGCTGGATATTTCGCATTAATGATATCGTCGATCTCCTCAAGGGCATCCACAACATTCTCGTTGACGATAACGAAATATCTAAATCCGCCCTCTCTCGCCTCCAACGCATAGACTACTTTGCGGAACACATTCTCAAACAACGGCAATGAGCGCGCGTTAAGACAAATAAGATTGACCGCTCTGAATACTCTTTACAGTTGATTGCCCGCCCGTCACGTTGCGATAATAAGCGTTTTCAGCCGTTGCCCCTATGGATTCCGCTGCTTCAACCTTTTCGCGGTTTTCTGCTGCGCTTCACGAATCTTCCGACGCCGTTTTTGTGATCGCGTCTCAAAAATCTGTGAGCGGTTATAATCGTTAATTATTCCTGATTCGCTAACTGCTTTTTTGAATCTCTTATAAGCATTTTCAAATGATTCGTTCGGCTGAATCGTTATTCCTGCTGCCATTTTTTTTGCCTCCATGATTTGTATTTTTTTTCGGTTCGGGAGTTGGCGTAAAAAGGTCTCAACCCTGACCAGAAGAAAAGGGTAGTTTTTCGCCGGTACCCCCGGCTCAGTAGAGGCCGGGGGGGGGCGATTCAAAACAAACTTTAGAGAATGCGCGGGGGGATTCTGCTGTGAGCGAGACAATGGTTTATGTCATGCTCGCGAAAAAAAGTATCTGCGTCAATCCCGGACGCCGCGAGTGCCTTTTTGATTGCGCGGAGATCGCAAAACTTTTGAGCGGATTCGTTAATGTTTTCCGGGGTCGGCGGTTTAATGCCGAGTTCGCCGGAGAGTTCGCCGATTTCGCGCGTCAGTGCATTTTCAGAATCGGACAGAAGAGTTCGCGCGTCAAGCATGGCATTCAAACGCTGGTCGCGATTCGCGCCCTCAAATTTCGCGGCTCCAGCAAGCGCAAGCCGGTCGGTGACGGTCTGAATAAGTTCGCGTGTCGCCGCGCCCAGCCGAGCAGACTTTGCCGAGCGGATTTCAGCTTGCCGCAAGTCGGCGAGTTCGGCGGATAGTTCGCCGTGTTTAGCTTTCATCGAAGCCAGCCGCGTTTCGGCGTCGGACAGAAGAGCGACAGCGTCTCGGTGAGTGTTGGCGGCTCGCGCGCTGTCATCGGCGGCGAGTGCTTCAAATTTCGTTTGCGTATCCATTTTGAGCAGCTCAATGCGGCTTTGCTGTTCGGCGATTCTTTCGTCAAGTATTTGAATTTCGCTCGTTAAATCTTGTTGCGTTTTCATGTTCGTTTGTTCCTTTCGTTGTCGCCCGTGGCAACATGGTTTTTTGAAAAAGTCCGGAGCGGTTTTGAGGCCGCCCCGGTTTAAAAGAAGGATGTGAAACCTATGGGTCGCGGGGGAGTGCCCGCAACATGACACCTAAAAATTATTTTCCTGACATGCCCTCGAATAGCTTCGCGAAGTCGTCAAGATTGTGGTGTTTCGCGAGTTCCTTTTCGAGTTTTTTTATTGCAAGATTGCGCATCAGCATGTCGCGCTGAGTGATAAGGGATTCCGGTACCGCGCTTCCGCCTTGCCGGGAGACGGTAATATTGTGAATCGCCGTGTTGAGTTTTTGGGAAAGCTCCGCGATTTCCGCATTAATTTTAGTTAGCCGGTCGATGTTCTCCGTTTTGAGTTGCTGCTCAGCGTCCGGGTCCAAGTATCCATATTTTGAGAGCAACCCAGCCGCTTTCGCGTAGACGGCAGCGGCGGCGGGATTTGAGCCGGTCGCTTCGCAAAGCAGTGTGGCGGGGTCGGGGTCGGTTTCATCGTCAGCGGCAAGGTCCGAGCCTTTGCGAACGGCGTCGCACGCTTGCCTGTAACCGTCTGTTTTTGAAAAATCGAGTCCGTTCTTTTCGCAAAATTTCCGGGCGCGTAGTTCCTCAGCCGGTCCCCAATTTTCCCCGATTAGTGCCTCTTCTGCGAGCTGCTCAATTTGTTCATCGCTCCGGCCTGTTCGACCGTTTCCGGCGTACTGTGACATCAAGTGTTGCTTTCGTTTTTCTCGTTCTGAATTTTCCATTTCGTTAGTGTCTCCTTTGAGATAGTTTTGTGAGTCTTAAAATATACGTTGCGTTGCTATAAGCTCCTTTCATAAATTGTATTGCTTATTGCTAATCCTCACCCATTGCGCTGGGGTCCGCTTCGAGTTCCCACGGGGCCGGAGCGTCTGCGGGATTGCTTCGCCCCTGAGCCGCGTCCTGAGCGCGCTGGAGATTGAGCCGGTCGGCAAGTGAAATTGCGTCACCGCCGAGATCGCGCCGCCCACGTTGTCGCGCTGCTGGGGTCAGGAGCAATTTATCGGTCAGGGCGACAATACGGTCCTCGGTTTTCGTGAGATGCTGATAGAGCCGCGCCGCCGTTGTCTTCACCGCGCACAAGCCGGACGTGAGACCGCCGTTTGAAAGATTGAGAAGTCCAAAAATATAATCGCGCCGCGTAAGTTGTGCCGCGAGAGATTGCGCGACATGCCGGTCCGGTTCTCCGACTGCCGCCCGAATGCCGCGCAAGGCGCTCAGTTCGCTAAAATAAGTGTCTTGTAATGTCACCAATACCGTACATGGTTCGCCGGGGTCGGTCGGCTTCGTGATACAGTTGTCGAAGTTTTTAATGCAGGTTTGAGCCGAGCAACGTAAGAAGAACGTCGGGCCGGACGCGCCCGCTGATCGCAGTCCATGATTGAGTGCGGGCGGGGTCGCCTTATTCCGCGCCGTGAGCCGGGCCGCGTGTCCGGTCGGGTCTTTGAACTGCGATAGATTTTTCGTGCCGCCGTGGGCCTGCGCCTGTTCGCCGGTGTCCGGTGAGATCGCCGTTGCCGGGTCCGCCATGATCGGATGATCGCCGAGCGGGGCCGGGGCAATTGCTGGAGCCGAGCCGAGCGGGTCCGCCGAGATAGTGCCGGGCGCCGGGGTCTGTGAGCCGGGGTCCACGGTTGCCGTTGTCGGTGAGCAGTTGCAAACGTGATCGACGTCGCTGCACTTGCAGCCGAGCGGGGTCGGGGTCGCGTCGGGAATAACTATTTTGTTTTTGTTGTCGTTCTGATCGTTCATTGTCTATCCTCTTAATTCTTTGTTGTGGGCCGCGACGTTTACCGTATTAAGCGATAACAGCGTTGGGGCCGTGAGATATTCGCGTGAGCAGTCCGGGCCGCTTATCACGAACATTGCGACCGGCAAGCCGGGAAGCTCGCGCGCGGGCGCGTACCGCCTGTTTTTATTTGTGGTTCTAATTTGTTGGACGTTTATAGCACACTCGCCGCCCGTTATATTAAATCGCGATCTATTCACGCGCCTTTTTTGCGCTCTAACAATGCGCTGGTTTATGTGTTTATATTCGCGGCGATTCGTAATGATACGCTCTGTTGTGGGGGTCGGCGTGTATAGAGACCTTGCGCCGGTATTTCTATACTTATATTCCACGATCTTATTTTCTCTTATCGTGTGTCGATTCCGTTTGACTGTTTTTTCTTTTAGCATTTGAGAATTAGGAAAAAGGTTTGCAAGGGTCATGTCCTGAGCATTTCGTTTTTTGAAATGTCGGGACAATCTACTTAAAGATATTCTTAAAGCTTTAAATCTTCCTGCATTAAATCTACTTACAGTGACAGGGGTAGGTGACAGAATTTTAATACCCGAATGACAGAATTTTAAGTTTGCATGACAGGGGTAGGTGACAAAGATAGGTGACAGGGGTAGGTGACAAATTTTTAAGTTCATTATGATTGCCCCCGTCGCTCACGATTCTGTTTATTGAGATAGTTATTGATCGCTTGCCCTGCCCCGCCCTTATTCAGCCGTCGTAGCGTTTTGGGGTCCGCAACCTGTAAGCGGGCAAGCGTTTCAAGATCGCCCTTAATATCGCAATTGGGATATGCCTCAGACCATCGGGCGATATGATATTGCGTGACATTCAGGAACACGCCATTCGCTTGATCGAATGTTATCGGTACAGTTTTGATCTTTTTCAGCGCGGTTATTAGTTCGGGTTCTTTTCTTGTCGGTTTGGAAGTTTCGTAAATCGAATAATTGTCACGCCGTAAATCTGAAATGCCGCCCGGCCTATTCAAAACGTCGGGTTTCCAATACCAGCCGGGACCGTCTTTATCGTAACAATAAATGTCCTCTTCACATGAAAAAATACAATTTCCCCCACTGGTTACATGAAGCAATTGTTTAACCGCGATTTTCACAGTCGGCCACGATAGACCGCTTATTTCGCATAGTTCTGTAATGGTGATCTCTGTCGCATAGTGAGTAAGCGCCTCAGTCGCCTTCTGTTCGCCGTCGCGCAAGGCTTGCCATAAAACAGACTCATCCTCACCCAGTTTTTCGGCGAGTAATTTCATGTCATATATCGGCTTTTGATATGCTCGCAAAACCAAATAAATGATTTTTGCGGGAATGGGTAAAACCGTAATTATTCCGGCGAATAGTTCATGCTTATAGAGATTAAAATATTTGTTTATATCCTCTTTGCAGACCTTGAGTAATTCAGCCGTAATCGTGTACACGTTCACGGAATTTTGTTTTCCCTTGCTTTGCTCCGAGCGCAAAACTTCAAGAAGTCCTGCCGTCTTAAGTTCTTTGACAGCGCGGATTATGCTGCGTTCGGAAATAACGCCGATGTACGCCGCAATCGTGGGAATGGACGGGAATGCTTTTCCGCTTTCATCGGCGAATAGGCAAATAATAATGAAAACTGTTTTCGCCGTGGGAGATACGTTTTTGAATCTTTCATCCTGCAAAAGGCGCTGGGTTATGGAAATGAACTTGCCGCCCGACGCCGCTTCCTTTTCCTTTGAAAAATAGATTCGATTATTCATTCGCCCGGCTCAATCCCTGATTTTCGTTTGATTTTGTTCAATGAAATTGTCCAGCTCCAACCGGTCATATCGGACTAAATGACCAATGCGGACAAGCGGAAGGTATTTTTTCATACTGGCCCACATACGGAGCGTGTTCGCGGAGACAGAGAGATATTTCGCAGCTTCGGCGGTGTTCAGTAGTCGCGCCGGAGCCGTTTGTCGCTCAGAATCGCGCATTGTTTTTTTCTTTCTGGCTTAACCGAGCAATCGCCTTTCGTATCTTTGAGGTTTCGCCCGGTTTAAAGCGTCGGCGATTATTGAGTTTCTCAGAGATGCGATTGTTTGCCATGCCGCAACATTCCGCAACATCGGATACTTTCAATCCCGCTGCGTAGATTTCGCCTTTTAAGATATTTCCGTTCATAATCCCCTCCCTTTTTTGCTTCTGCTATCATTTTCCACTCGTGGAAATACTTTTCAAGATGTCGGAAGTTTATACACGCTAAAATTACCCTGCAAAATGTAAATAATCGGCGGGTGATAATTAAAAAGCAGTCTATGAAATTATTATTTTGAAATGTAAAGCGTATTTATTCCAATTTTATCAGTAATCGCTATAAAACTACTTGAATGACAGGCCGAGTTTTTTAATATAATTCTTTCTTTTCGTTATGGTTACACGGCTTATTTTCGTAACCTTTTGGATTTCATTATCGGTAAATTTATTACGCTTCAGGAGATAAATAGCCCGGTCTATTGTATCTAATATATCCTCATTGAGCCTGTCCTTAAAAAGATCGGGAAGATAGCCATTGGGATTGAGATAGACTCCAGCCTCAAACGTCTTTTTATTTATGTCTGAAAGCATATTGTCTGTTTGTGTATCAAGTTGTTTTAGTTTATCTTCATCTATCTCTCCGCCTTGCTCCTTCTTGTTTCTCAGTCTGTTCAATTCATCGAGTGCGCTATAGTAAACCGGCGATATATTGTATGCTTTATCCATTGTTCTTTTAATTGCTGTTTCCCAGTTGACGTGTGATTTTTTGCGCTCTTCTATAACATTCAATAGGAAGTTTAATTGAACTTCATCATAATAGCGTTTTCCGTGAATCCAACCAACCCAAAACTTACTAACATTTTCGCTGAGATATCTAAGCCGGTCTTTAGATATTCTGAGAATCTTTGCTGCCATTTCAGGCGTATAGTGTGTTTTTCGCAGGAATGTTTGATATTCTTCATAGCATCTTCTTTCTTCTTCTTGCGCTGAAATGATTTCCGGAGTTAGTCTATTGCCCCTATGTTTTTTATCGCTGGCCTTAACCGCTTTTTCTTTATTTGAGACAGCACTATAAAATGACTGAGCCAATATAGCTTTTTCATCCGTTGCTATTTTATCTCTAATATCTTTTTTCATTCTCGCCCGACCTCACTGTATCTTATCACTGTTCTGTTTATCATGGTACTGCTCAAACGCTATATATTCAGCCTCAAACCCCCATTCTCTTGCTCTCGAATCGGTATTATATTCATCCTCATCAACTTCATGGCCATAAATCGTATATGTGTCATTACCATCGGGTTCATCGAAGCTATGTGCAATTTCGTGGGCCACAATATAAAGCAGTGCTGGTTGGGGAAGTTTTTTCGATAACGGGTAAAATAGTATCTTAACAACTTCTTCTGGATAGTGTGTACAGGTTGCATAGACACTTTCACCTATTACAACGAATTCGTATTTTCCCCATTTTGAAAAAAGCCAATTCAATATATCGGCAGGTACTCTTATAAGAAACTCTTGAATAGCATCAGAGAGCCGCGATTTAAAATCATCCTTCTGCCTGTCACCAAAAGGAAAAAAGTCCTCGTTTACCATTTTCATCATCCAGTCAACAAGGTTGACTCTTGCATTTTCCTGATCTGTCTGGTCTGATTTCATGTGATTAATCCTCTTTTGCATTCAAGATTATTCCGGTCAGGGGCAAAAGCCACTTTCCCATTCCATTGTAACATTCCGCCGCGCCCTTACAACATAGACACGGCGTTTTCCTTGATATATTTATCCAGTTCAAACCGATCATATCTAACGGCGCGCCCGACCTTCACAAATGGAACGTGTTTTCGCATTGAACACCACACGCGAAGCGTTCCGGGCGATATTCCGAGATAGGTCGCGGCCTGTTCTGTGTTCATCAAGCGCTGTTCTCCTGACATTGTTCGCACGGTCGTCTTCATCGTATCCCCCGATCATTTTTAATGTGCTTTAATTGTACCCACTCATGCCGATATAGTCACAAACGATTATAACCCCTCACAACAAAAAGCCTTTTGCTTGCTAAAATAACGCCATAAACACAGGGGTTTTATGAGTCTTCGTAATGCGCAGGTCGTCCGTTCGAATCGGATCGTTGGCTCTTACTGAACAACAACCAACACAACCAATGCATGCGCGCGCCTTCCGCCGCGCATCTAATCCACTCTGAATCATTGTTTCCTAATCCAAATGGCTGATTCGGATTAATTATTATATTGTGTTTCATATTAAGGAATTATGGGAAATAACTGCAAGTAACGGGCATTCCGGACGCGTTAATATCAGTTCGCTGCCGGGCCGCAAATAAATGAATACAACAACAGTCCAGACCATGAAGATCTTCCCGAAACTCGCATTTCAGGCAGAACTCCATGTTGGGCTCATGATGATTTTTAACGCATAGTTCAAAGCATTAAACAAATGGTGAATCAATATGTTTGACTGGATAGAAAATGAAGACATATTCGAGTGCAAGGTAAAAAATTGTTTTAAGTTTAAAGTTGAGCCCGACGGCGACAAATGGAAAGCCTCGTTTGAGGCCGGCGATTTTTTAATCAGAAAGAAGGATGGTTATGCTGATAGTGAATCTGCAAAAAAAGGAATAACGGAGTCCTATATCAGTTTTATTGAACAGTGCATATCGGATATCGCCGCAGGAGAGGTTAGAAAGAAACGCATCCTCTTAATTGAAGACGAAAAGCCTTTTTCGCAAGCGTTAACAATATTCCTGAGAAGAGAGGGCTATGAAGTAATTTTAGCCGACGACGGAGAGGAGGGGCTCGAACAACTGAGAAAGCATGAGATAGATATTGTTGTTACGGATCTTATGATGCCGCGAATGAACGGCGAGCATTTTCTTGAAATATTGAAGAAGAAATACCACAGCACAATTCCTGTCATTGTGCAGACCGCATACGGAACTATTGATTGTTCTAAAAGGCTACTGAAACTCGGAGTTCATGATATTCTTTTAAAGCCGTATTCTTTTAATGACTTGAAGAAAGCCTTGCTGGAAGCGCTCGCCGAGTTCTGAACAAATAACAAATCACATAAAATTTTCATCTATTACTCATGGCTTTGTACCTGCCGAGCGCGTCGGCCCACGCGCCGGAACCGGCTGGCTCGTATTCATGCATCTCGAACGAACGGCGCACAATCGCGCGAGCTTCTCCGAGCGAACCGATGTGGCCTAACGCCTGCGCCTGAACGATTATGTTGCCGATCGCCGTGGCCTCGACCGGCCCGGCGAGAACCGGCAGCCCGGTGGAGTCAGCGGTCATCTGGCACAGCAACGCATTTCTCGATCCGCCTCCCACAACGTGAATGCGGTTGATCGGCGCGTTCTGAACCTGCCGCAGTTCTTCTATCACGAGACAGTAATGAAGCGCAAGGCTTTCGAACGCGCACCGCGCGAACTCGCCCGGCGTCTGCGGCGCATGCTGTCCTGTCTTCTCGCAAAATCCGGCAATCGCTTCCGTCATCGACGTCGGGTTCAGAAAACATGGGTCTTCAACGTTGATCAGGCATTTGAAAACCGACGCCTCGGCCGCCATCTTCGTCAGTTCGCCGTAATCGAACCGGCCGCCGAAATCCGCGCGAATTCTCTGCACCGTCCACATCCCCATTATGTTCTTCAGAAAACGATATGTTCCGTTAACGCCGCCCTCGTTTGTGAAATTGAACTTTTCCGCTTCCTCTGAAACGACCGGCTCCCTGATCTCGATGCCCATCAGAGACCAAGTTCCGGAACTTATATAAGCCCAGTCGTTTCCCTCGGCGGGAACCGCTGCGATAGCCGAGCCGGTGTCATGCGCCGCCGGGGCGATGACTTTAATATCGCCGAGCCCGGTTTCGCCCTGAATTTCCGCCGAGAGACGGCCGACCGCTGTTCCCGGAGCGACGATTTTCTGCAACAGCGCCATAGGAACTCCGACAGCTTCGACCAGTTCGGCGTCCCAGTTTTTTTCATGAACGTTGTAGAGTTGAGAAGTCGTGGCGATAGTGAACTCGGAGCATTTTTCGCCCGTGAGCAGATAGTTGATGTAATCAGGAACGAACAACAAATCTTTCGCAATTCTGAGCTGCGGGGATTTTTGTTCCGCCATCGCGAAAAGCTGATAGAGTGAATTAAAAGGAAGGAACTGAATTCCGGTTTTCTGATAAATCTTCTTGCGCGGAACGCGCTCGAAAAACTTATCCATCATGCCGTCCGTGCGGGAGTCGCGGTAGGCCGCCGGAAGCCCGGCGAGGGAGCCGTCTTCTGCCAGCAGAACGAAATCGACGCCCCATGTATCGACGCCGACGCTTTCCGGCGGGTCGGATTCCGCAAGCGTAGCCAGCGCGCATTTTATTTCCTGAAACATCCCCGTCAGATTCCAGTGCAGGCGTCCGCGCAGGCGGATCATGCCGTTTGGAAAACGCGCGATTTCCCTCATGCGCAGATTGCCGCCCGCTATTGTTCCGCTCACAAGGCGGCCGCTCTCCGCTCCCAAATCAACAGCGATATATCCCGGCATCCTCAGTTCCTCTTTCGGTCAATTTAATATGGCGCTGTGCGTCAACATAAAACAGCGCAGGCGGAGAAAAGACGCCTACTGTTTTATCTCAAGTTTTTCACAGGTTTCCTTAAGCGGAACGCCGTCCTTGTCCCAGCCGCGAATCATATAATAGTCGTCGAGCATCCGGTTCCTGTCGTTTTCCGATACAAGATATTCCCGGTCGCCTATGGCGATGGTCTGCGTTTTGAAGCGCGGCGGCAGATCGTCGTCCGCCCTCGTCATTCCCGCCTCGATGTTGAATATCCGCTCCAGAGTTGCGATGCGCTCGGCGGCCTCTTCGATCGCTTCGCGGCTTGCGTCCTCGCCGGTCGCTGCCGAATAAGCTTTCGCCCAATGTTCGGCGCCGGTCGCATATCCGGTGAAGCGGCAGATGCCGAGCGAGTCCTGAATGATTCCGATATCCTGCTGATTCTTCGCGGTCATCGCCGCCTGCCGTATCGAGAAGCGCGGCGCTTCCTTGTAGCCGCCGAAATATGCGAGCGAGATCGAGTAGCCTCCCCGAAGATGGCACGCGCCGGTCGGCGATGTCATATAGCCGACAGCCTGCGCCGGCATGCCCCGCGGATCGTACGCCGGCAGTTCCATTCCTTTAACGTGCATCGCCGTTTCGGGATGTCCGAACCGCTCCGCGAGCGACCTTGATCCCTCTGCGAGCAAATCACCGATTCCGCTCCGCGCCGCTACCAACTCGACAATATGCGGATACATCGACGCGTCTCCAAAACGAATTGAAACGCCTCCCGTGTCCGTGGCGGATATCGCGCCCATCTCAAAAAGTTCGGCGGCGCACGCGAGCGTCACGCCCAGCGACATGGTGTCCATTCCCATTTCGTTGGCTACATAATTCCCGAGCGTTATCGCATTCAGATCGTATATGTCCAGCAGCGGCCCCATGAGAACCATCGTCTCGTATTCAGGCCCCTCGCCCTTCTTGTCGCCGACCCGCGTGTGCCTCTGGCACATAATCGGGCAGCCGAAGCATCCGCCTGCCTTTTCAAGTATCGTGTCGGTCATTGTCTCGCCGGTTATGTTTCTCAGAATGTCCATGTCGTGTCTGCAATCGGAGAAATTCCTGTGCGGCAGAATGCCCATGATCTCGATTAGTTCGACCAATCCGGCGGTGCCGAGTTCGCGCAAAACGTTTTTCGTCGCCGGCGCGGCTTTCATGACATGCCGGGTTTGCGCGATCACATCCTTGAACCGTTCGGGTTCGACAACACCTGTTTTCCTGTCGCCCTTAACGACGATGGCCTTAACATTTTTAGAGCCGAGAACGGCGCCGGAGCCGCCCCGGCCATACGCGCGGTTGTACTCGTTCATAAGCGCCGCGAAGCGAACCTTCTTCTCTCCGGCGGGGCTGGTGACTAATACGCTGCACGCCTTGCCGCCGTGGCGGCCGGCAAGAATATCCGTCGTCACTGGAACGTCTTTGCCCCATAAGTCGGAAGCGTCGTGAATCGCGACCCGCTCCGTCAGACTCTCGCCGTCATTTATCGTTATGTACACCGGTTTCTGCGAAGCGCCTTTAATTATGAGCGCGTCGTATCCGGCGCCTTTCAGCACTCTGCCCCATTTGCCGCCTGAGTTGGCGGACCCGATCGCGCCGGTGAGCGGCGATTTAAAAACGACATGGCCGCGCCCGGCTGTAGGCGCCGTCGTGCCGGTCAGCGGGCTGACCGCGAACACCATCACGTTGCCGGGGCCGAGAGGATCGCATTTCGGGTCGACTATATCCGTGAACAGCTTCACCGCGAGGCCGCGGCCGCCAAGCCAAAGACTTCCGTCGGCGGTCGATTCGATAATTTCATTGCTGTCGAGATTTATTTCAAGAGTATTGCATTTCATTCGAAGCGCCAATCCTTTCAATCGCGGCATGCGCGCCGCTAATAGACGTTACCAGTTTCTCGCCCGTTCCGGTTCCATGGCGGCGATATTCAGCCCGCGCATCTTCGCCATTATCCGATAGAAGCTGATGTCCTTCGCCGAAGATATATGGCGGGTCGCCTCGCCCGGCGACTGCTCGCCGCACGACCAGATGCCGCCGCACTCAACGATCGCCACCTTGTACTCAAGCAACGCGCGGCACAGCAAGTCCGGGTCCGGCGGCGCCGGCAGTATCGGAATAGCCGGATAAAGAAAGCCGCCCTCCGCGTCGATGGGAATTATCTTCGCCGACCCTTTGGTTTCATTCTGCATTACGTTCAATGATAACGCTTCGACTTCAGATGGATAGCAATGCACCACGGCTTTGAACGGCGTGTTTGCATAAATGAACCGGTGCATCTCGAGTTCGTATTCGTCCTTTTCGCCTCCGGAGCCCAGTGAAACTTCCAGCATCGGGCCGGGAATGTCGCGCGGCAGCGAAATCTTCGGCACATAAAGCAGCGCGCTCGCCCCCCTTATGCTGGCCGAGCCGGAATGAAACGGGCTATACCGCGACTCGAACGCGCGGAACCCCAGACTCGTGAACATTTCGACCGTTTCCGGTTCGTCCGCGAAGTCCACTTTGCCGTCGAGTTCCGCCGAATAATCAGGCATCGCCTTCTCCAGCGCCGGTAGCAGGTCGCCCAGTCTCTTTCTCGCAAGTTCGAGGTCGGTTCCCAATATTCCGGAGAAATACAGAACCTCGCCGGAATGTTCGAGCAGGCACAAATTGAAAAACGCCTCGTCTACCGTTCCGCCTTTTGCGAATGCGCCGTGAGCCTGAACGATGCACGCCTTATTTGACGCGAGCCTTTCGCCGACCGTCTCGGACATCTCTTTTGAGCCGCAGGCGACCGGAAACCAGTCCACCGGAACCTGCCTGAGGTAGCGCGTCCCGAGCGGGTCCACCGGAATCATTGGCGCCCTCGGATTCGTTTTCGGCGCCGGCGCGTCGTCGATTGTCACCACCGTCGCCATCTTTGTGTGGCCGTGCATGGTGGCGTTGACGCCCGGAAGTTGCAGAATGCGGGTATGAATGTCCGTCTCGCTGCTCGATTTGAAATATCCGAAATTGATTTTATTGAGAGAGGGATAGCAAATTTTCTCTTTCGTCAGTTCGCCCTTCTGGGAGCCGGTCGCGGTTATGGCCAGCATGTCGTTTCCGAACTTGTCCTTGCCCTTAATCGAGATGTTGCCCGAATGAGAATTCTCAATGTCGAGCGTCAGCGCCGCGCTGCCGACCGCGCGAATTTTTTTAAATACAGCATCCTTGTCCATCATTGCGTTTTTCCGCCTTTCAAAACCCGTCTAAGCGCAAGTAGCGCCCGTTTCTAACAATCAGCTCCAAAATCCTAATTATTGCGGATTGGGGGCCGATTCTCTTTATCTGCTGCATGGAAGTAGTTTCGACCATTTCCCGAGAATCCTTTCCCTGACCCTCTTAATATATAAAACTAAACGCGCCGATTTTCAACCTGATTCAACGATAGTATTGATTCAGAGTGGATGGAAAGCTTTGCATATAGGAAAAAATGGAGGATGGCAAAATGGATTCTCGTCAGGAACATTCTGGAATGGCAGACTAAAAAACAGCGGAAAGCCGTTATTTCACATCGAACGCGCGTTCGACATGAACGAGGTTGACAGAGCCTGTCGTGTCGTCCGGAGTCAGCGTGAGCGGGTCGACGATTGTAGCATAGGCGGTTCCGTATATGATGCGCAACTTGTCAAATCTCTTGTTTTTCAGAACATCCTCTTTGAATCTCATATACAGCCAGCCGTCTTTCGAATAGTAACGCGCATCGGCCGAGCGGACTTCATTGAGCCCCTCTTCAGTGTCGAGAAGGCCAATGATCGGGAAAAGCAGAAACTGGGCGTGCTGCGAGTGCTCCAGAACGAAGTTTGTTCTAATCGTGCCGCCTTTGATTTTATCCGGATAATAAATCCCGATGCTGTAAACGAAAACATTGAAAGGCGACACAGTGCCGCCGGAGACATCCCCTTCAACTTTCATTGCGAAATAGAGAATGCTGCCGTCATAGCCCGCCTGCGCCTGCAATATATCGAGATCGTCGAAAACAATTCTCGAATCCTCGTTTTCGTCCGTCAAAACGCCTGTCAGGGCCGGCGGCTTGATTCCGCCCCATTCGATTCTGACTGCGGGAAGCTCGAACAGATAGTTGCCCCCATCGTCCTTGACCGTGAAAAAATAACGCACCGCCCCCGGCTTGCCCGTCGCGGGGATAACAGCCTGCCAGATATCAGGATTATCCTCGCTCTGATCCATTTCCAGCATCTTCCAGGTCGCTCCCAGGTCCAGCGAATATGAAAGATTCGCCAACAACGGCTTGTTGTTCGTAAAATATTTGTTATTGATAATCTCAGCCTCAACCGTCACTTCGTCGCCGATTCCCGGCTGCTCCGGCGTGATCTTTACAGTTTTGACCAAAGGCGGATCATTATCTGTCAGAAAGCTGTCCAACGCGCTTGATGAGCGCGAAGGAATATAATAAAGCGAAAACCGTTCAGATTTGATCGGTTCCCCCACAGCCGCGCTAATAACAAAAAAGACACTTAGTGCAATTATGCACAAAGACATTTTAGAAATTTTCATTTTCAAAAGAACGCTCCCTTTCACAGGCTGAATGTCCCGGATATTATAAACTGAAATCCGAAATTGGAAAAGGGCTTGGCGACAAACAATTTTTAGCCTGTTTACAGGCTCTTTCATGCCGTAACAGCCGGCCTGACAGGCCTTCTCCACTCGCTCGGTTTCGCGCCTGACTTCCTCAATCAGGTCATTATATATACAAACAGCGGACCATATATTAAGGACGTGGAACGCCGCGTCTGTTACTTTTATGATTGAGGAACCGGCATTACGACTCGCGGACCGCCGCGCCGGGCCGGCTTGAACTGATGGAAACTAAAACAATTCTGCTGATAATTCTGGCGATAATCGTCGTTCTGTTCGTGCCGCTGTATCCGCTGAAACTTATCAAGAAAATCCTTCTTTTCCTCGTGAACAGCTATCTGCGGCTTCCGATTAAATTCGACGATATTGGCGGCATTCCAGTCATTAAAATGAGGCTGTATAACGTGGAGATGCCGCTCGGCGCCGGCGGAATGCTCAAAGCGAAAGAGATGCACCTTAGAATCAATTTCTGGCGCATTATCACATTTCGGGAACCTGCCGACCCACGGCGGCGACTTCATTTCTGGCGCTGGATTTCCTTCCACCGGCCTGCGATCGACCCGCTGACTTTCTACAAACCTGAAATTCGAATCAAGCAGATTAAGGAACACGGCGAAGTCTGGTTCCTGTTCCCGCTGACTGCGATGAAGTGGGTTGTCAGCTCTCTATTTGTGAACCTCTGGGGCCTAAATTTCGTCAGGATATACAGGGGCACGGTTATAATCGAGGGCAAAGGCGGCGAAACAAAGATCGAGGACTTGGCGGGCGAGTTCACTTCTCACGGCCAGAACGTCAAAGTGCGGCGCCTCTCATGCATGGTCGGCGACGGCAGTCTCGAAATCCACTACCCTCGCGTCGGCCCGATGACCGAAGGCCGTCTCGTTGTCCGCAACATGCGCCTCGAAGAACTCGTCGCGCTCAAAGTCCCAAAAAACCTGAACGGCCCGATCAACATCGAGGCCGCCATCACCGGCCCAGTGGCCAACCTCGAAATGAACGGCCATATCAGCTCTCCCGCGCTCTTCATGCGAAACGAACCGATCAGCGATTTCCGCTCGCCGCTCAAACTAAAGGGCACGAAGCTTATTCTCGAACACATGCGCGGCCGCGTCGGCGAATACCAGCTCGAAGGCATTCTCACAACCGATGTCGAAACCGACATCTCCGAATTGCGCCTTCTCGGACGCGGCAATGGACTCGCTTCCCAGTCAGTGCTTAAAATCCTCTCACTCAAGCCTTTCATCGAATCCGCCGAACTCGACGCCGACGTGCTCCTCGAAGGCAATCTCAACGAGTTCTATGAATTCACCGGCGATATAAACATTAAGCTGAAAAATGCGAAGATCGATTTCACCCAGATCGGCGAAGGCACGATGGGCTGGTTCCCTCTCGCCCCGATCCCGGAAGCTTCCCTTCATCTCACTCTTCAACGCGGCGTTCTCGTTTTCGACAAATGCCGCGCCCGTTCGGGCTCTCTGAATCTCCTTTGCAACGGCAAAATCGACATGCAATACGATCCGGTTCCAGATAAAGTCGTCCGCTCTCAGTTTGAAATGTCTTTCGCCTTGGATTGCCCGGACCTTCAGGATATCGCTAACATGTTCTCTCTGGAACAGTACAAATTCACCGGTTCCGCGAAAGCGGACTTCAAACTCGACTGCGACTACTCCACCATATTCCACAAACTCGAAGGGTTCGGCCATTTATCCGCTAAAGATGTTCACCTCGCCGGTTTCCCGATCGCTAAGAAAAAAATCGTCAAAACGCCTGTCGACCTCTGGTTCGACACGCTCGTCGCCGACCTGATACTCGAGAAAGATCGTTTCCGCTGGGAAAATGTCGCCTGCGCCGGCAAGTGGATCGACATCACCCTAAACGGCGGGATCGGTTTCTTCGATAAGGAACTCTCCGTCAAAGGACAGCTCGGAATGGTTCCGGCTTCTCTTCAGGAAAACCGGCTGTTTAAGCTCCTGCCGGGTTCGGAAAATATCGCCAAGCGGATAAAAACATCTTTCCGCGTCTCCGGCAAGACAGACCACCCGAACTTCAGCCTTTCGCTCATGGATAGCTTCCGCGATATCTTCACAGGCGCGAAGCATGATGTTGAAAGTTAATCCTGATAATAGTTAAGAATCAAGCTTATTCACAGCCTAATCCAACAGGTTTTGCTTCTACAATTCCGAATATTCTTACCGGCAACCCATTGAAACCATTCAGTTCCACCGGGATTATTGAAAAGACATTGATTTTCACAAGATGCATTTGTATCTTCGAGTTCGGGATTTCCGCGCCTGCTTCGCAGGCTCGCATTGACGAAGCAAACCCGTACCGCCAGTCTTTGCGAGGAACGTAGTGACGAAGCAAACCCGGACATGGAGATATTAATTCATCCCGGGATCGCTTCGGCAAAATCGACTCGCAATTCCTCTTTTATATGTTCACTAAACGAGTCTTAACCCAATTAAAAAACCGCGGCGTGAAAAACCACCGCGGTTTTTAAGTTTGTCAGTTCAAACAGTGTTATTGCGTGCAGCTCTTCGGACAGCATGTCGGCAGCGCATCGTATTTTGCGCTGCAAAGATTGGCTGTCCCAATCTTGCCGCCTGTGAGCTGACTGGAATCCGCGATAACTTTATTGAAATTCTTCTTAACGACTGCGAGGTCGGAAAGGCCAACGATGCCGTCCATGTTGAAGTCCGCCCACGGTCTGTAACACATCGGATAGGGAGCGGTCTTGCCCGCGCCGAACGCCTTCTTGATGGCGCCCAGATCGGCGATGTTAACAACGCCGTCGCAGTTGGGGTTGCCCATTTCTCCGCCGCCGCCGCCGCTCGCTGAATCAGGAATTTCAGATGCATTTATAGAGACCTTGGCCGCGGTCGCCTTCTTAAGATCGAGTCCGGCTTTAAGTTCAACTATGCAGTCTGTCTCGGTCTTTTCCTTGCACAGTTTCACGCTGAAATAGCTGTCAACTTGCGCAAGCGGTATCTTGGCGAGGACTTTATAGGTGTGCCCTGTCGTGCCTTCAACAGCCTTGAATGTCGGCACCGCGCCGGTTTCGGTAATGCTTCTCTCATCAATTGGCGTGGTAGGAGCCGCCGCGTCAACCAATTGTACAGTCACGCCTGACAACGGAACTTCAGTTTTCTTGAATGCGCCGTTTTTGCAGTCTGTGCCTTCTGTGCATGCTTCCAAAACATACTTCTTAAACACTGACGTTCCGAAATCAAGTGTTATGACGCAATCAGACGGAATCGGATCTTCAGAACAATGAGGGACGATCGCAGGTCCAATTGTAATCGCATTCGACATAGTCGCTTTGGATTCATCGCATCCGCCGGCGCCGGTGTATGTGACTCCCAATTGCCAGAGCTTTTTCGATGCCGTTTTAAGATCGGTGAATGTGAGTTCAGTCCCGTATTTCTGCAAAGGATTGGTCTCGCCGTCCGGGGTTTTGAGAGCCGTGCATGAAGATGCCGCCGATGAGCTGCAAAGGTATATCTTATATCCTTCGCCAGCGCCATAAGTTCCGGTGTCGGTGGAGGCTTTTTCATAGCTCACCTTGGCGCCCTGCTGGCTGTTGTATTCTACGGCGCTGAATGTTCCGGGAGCAGCGCACATGTTGCCGGCGGTAATTTCTATGCAGTTGGACTTGTCGGAAGCCTCAAACTTCGCGCTTACGTTGCCTGAAGCGTCTTTCGCGGTCACACAGTATGAGTAAGTCAATCCGTCCGTGACCGTGCCGTCTTCAAAATAAAGGTTGGAGGTGTCAACCGCAGCAGGGTCATCAATTGCCGTGAACTCCGCCGCTGTGTCGCAGACTGTAAAATCGCCGACGCATTTATATACCGAATAAACCGGCGTGTTTTTGTCGACAACCGCAGTCCATTTCGGCATGCACAACCCGGAGCCGTGTTCTTCAGTAACCACCGGCTTGGCGGGCGGAAGCGTATCTTGAGGAGTGCATTCAACCGCTGCCGGAACCGGGAGCGCTCTTGACATCAGTCCCGCGGCGTCATATCCGTAAACGCGGTAGCAGTATTTAACGCCGTTGGTCAGATCGTATGAGCCGCTCTGAAGCTTCTTTCCGTCTGTATACGAAGGGTTGCTGCTTACGCCCGACGAGCCGACTTCCGGGTTGGTGTCCGAGGGTTCCGGCACCGGAGTTGTCGCGCAGTTGCCTCCGATAGCCTCTCTGCGCGCCACTTTGTAGCCCATGAGTTCCAGCGCTTCCGGGAAGTCGCAATTGGCGAAGGTTCCTTCGGGTTCCGGCGGATTGTTCTCGCCCTCGCAAATCTTATTCCATTCGAGCTTGCACTTGTTGCCTTCCGGTTCAGGGGTGGCCAATATCTCGCCGCCTGTGCCCTGGTTAGCCGGCCATAATGGCGCGTTAAGATGCGGTGTTGTGTCAACGAACACGCATTTCCTGTAAGTCGCCAATGTGCTGAAGCTGCTGCAGTTGGGGTCTGTGCCTGGCTTGTTCGGGCAAGTCGCGGTGACTTTGCAGTTATCGCAGGCATCAACGAAGAAGCACCACCATGCCGGGCTGGATCCGAAAGCCGTGTTGTTGGAATATTTCAGCGTGTCCGGAGACGCCGGATGCGTCATGGTCGTAAGTTTATTGTAGAGATTGCCGGTTCCGGAGGATTTATTCTCGCAGTCGACGCTTTCAATGTCGCGTTTGCAGGCATAGAAATTATAGTTGAACATATCGGTTTCAGAGTTTGGCTGCCATGTTGCGTTTATGCCGAGGACGCCGCTCTGGAGCGTTATGCCGAGGGTATCGACCTGTCCGGGAGCTTTAAGATCCTGAGGCACGCATGTCGTGTTGGTCCAGCCTGACTCGTTGGCGCCGATATCGATCGCCTGCACCTGATAGGTGTATGTGGTTCCGTTTGCGAGAGCCTCGCTGTTGTCAGTATAGCTCGTGCCGAGAATAGTCGAATTATTCAGCGGCAGAGTTACGCCGACGCGTTTGATGTTATAACCATATAGAGTCGGGTCGGCCGGGTCGGCAACCCAGTTGCAGAAGCACTTCTTCTCGCTGCCGTCAGGCGTTCCGCAACTGAAGGTGGCTGCGGTAGGCGCTGTCGGCGGCTTCCAGTCCTCGACACGGCAGGTAGTCGCCGCCCAATCCTTCTGTAACGTTTCTTTCGGCACAGCGGCGCTGCTTAAACTTGAAATGAAGAAATAAAGGGTTTGCCCTTCGAGACTTGTAGAAGCCACATTCTTTGTCTTCGAATATGTCGCGCCCGGAAGTCCTGTTTCGGTTATGTCCAGCGACGGGTCGTAAACCGCCGTGGTTCTATTGTTTGTCGTGCTGACATAAATCTTGTATTTAGCAGTGAATGAAACGTCAGGCGAAGGAAGGACATCGATCACACAATCGTTGCCTCCGGCAGGTTTCACGGCGCTCTTCGCGCAAGCGTATGAAGTCCCGGTTCCGTTGGCCTTGCAGGTTGTCTGCTGAATAATCGGCGGCGCAGGTTCAGCGGGCTCCTGAACTTTGGCCTGTTTTGTGTTCTTTACCATCATGAGGCCCGCCGAGAGATCCACGATCCAGAATGCGGTGCCGCCGGAGAGATTAATTTCGCCTGTCAGGAACAGCATGCGGAGTTGGCCGGAGGTAGCTCCTAAAATCACCTTGTTTCCGGTTTTTGTCGTCACGGCATTCTTTGCGATGAATTTCAGATGATGCTGTGCAGTGTCGAATCCGATCTTAAGTTTCGGTTCGCCTTCGTTACCAACGACAATTTTGCATCCGAGTATATCGCTTGTGTTTGGATTCGAAACGCACTCGCCGTCCCAGAGAACGTTGACGAGATTCTTGTCAGCGCCGGACGCTTCAGGGGCATACGTTATAGCGAAAACGTTGGGGAAATAAATGTCGCCGGGGTTCGGGTCAAGGATATCCGGGTTGAAGAACATCATCAGATAACCTTCAATGGGGCCCGAACTTGAAGAGGGCGGCCCGCCTTTAAGGCGAATTTTCGCGCAGATGACATCGTCTGACGGAAGGTCGACAAAACCTTTTCCCGCTCCTGCGGAGAAGCCGAGAAAATCTGTATTTTCCTGGCCTGAAATAGGAACCTGCGTTCCGTTCGCCGCAGGCGCTCCGCATGTGTCGCCCTCTCGGTCGTTGACCGCGTAATCAGCGGAGAAGCATGTCGGTTTAGCATTCACATTTATCGCGCATTGTTCGTATCCGTTTGCAACCGCGCAGTTGTCAATCGCAGGCGTTTCGTATGTCGTGTTCCATGATGCGAGGCTCGTGCAAGGCACCTTTTCACTGTCCGGCATCATTGATATGACGTTCCCGCGGCTGTCGGCCGCTATGATGTAATAGTATATAACGTCATCCATGACGAATCCATCCAAGGGTATCGTTCCTTTGAATTTGCCCGTCGTGGTATCGTATGCCATCGACACGGAATTCGTGTCTGCAATCTCGCCTTCTTTATAGTAGTACAGCATCGGGTTCTGTGCGCCCGAAATCTTGCAGATGGCATCCGGCATGCCCGGCACGCCGTTTGCGTTCGGAATACATGGCGGGTTGGGCGATACTCCAGTATCGGTCACCATCGTCCATTCGCTCATTTCGCAGTCCGTGCGGTCGCAGGTCGCGCCGCAGCATGCTTTCTGCTGCAAGTCGCCTCTGATCGTGGCGAATACTGAAAAACTTGCAGCGCCGCCCACCGCCGTCGAGTTCGTTACGTCAGTCAATATCGGCGTGAAAGGAATCGTCGGTATTTTGAATGTAAATGCCACATCGCCAGCGTGCGCTTGACTCGACGCCAACGCCAGACCGAGAACTAACATTACTGTTAAATAGAATTTTTTCATTATGAATCCCCCTATTACTTATACATTTTATCTTTTTGCTTAGGCCGCGTCAATTTGTTCACACAAATCGGTTTTGGCTTTCATCCTTGTTATTATCAAAATATGTGCCATTCGCCTTATTTGTTCGCGAATATTATATTCGCATTAATAAAGGCTTTTTTAAATTTGTTGTTTTCGCCGATTTCTCCTGTGGAGTCAAAAAGCGTGGCTTTTTTACCACAGGTGTGGCTTTTTTACCACAGTTGTATGAATTATATTCTAAAGTTTATATCTGATTGATAAGTAGCGGCTTGCCGTCGATATAGTCTTTTTTAAAGTACATTATCAATATGACTTCGGTCTTTTTGTCCGGTTCGATATTGACGACAACCTTGTCGCAGAGGTAGCGGGTCAGATAGATGCCGCGGCCGCCGGATGCGATCAGATCCTCGGGCGTGGGGTTTACGCCTTTGTTCAGTTGCGCGAGAACTTTTTCCTTCGAGAGGGAACCGCTGGCGTCGAGGATAAGGACAACGAGTTTTTCGCTGTCTATGCCATAGGAAATATAGACTTCCTCGTTTTCCTTGAGTTTAACGTTCGAGCCTTTTTCGTAGCCGTACGCATGGTATATGGCGTTAGTGCCCATCTCGACCAGGCCCGTTTTTAACCCGTAAATCTTGTCCTCGTCGAGATAATCGGCTGAGTAATCGAGGATTTCCTGAACGGCGGTTTTGAGCATTCTTGTTTCGGTAATTTTGACAGTTTTAATTTCTCGGGAGCCTTCGAGATGGCTTTCTATGCCGAAAATGTTCGAACCGGTGATCAGATTATCAATTGTTTTAATAATATCCGCCGGCGCGTCCATTTTGCAGATGATGTTATAGACGCCCCTTTCGAGGGCCATTTTGATGTAATCGTCGACATTAAAGCCGGTGATCATACCGACTTTAGCGTCCGGGTCCGCCTTTTTAATAGCTTCTATAGTGCCGAAGCCGTCGAGGCCGGGCATATTGATGTCGGTGAGAACGAAGTTGAAGCGGGGGCCGCCGGAGGCGAGATTGTTTTTAAATATCTCTATCGCTTCTTCGCCGGAAGCGGCAAATTCGGCTAAATAGTCCTTTTTCTTTGAAAAGATGTCCTCAAAAAAGGCGCGGACTGATCTTGAGTCGTCAACTACGAGAATGTGTTTTTTGGCGTGCTTCATTTCACGTCCGGGTCTTGGAGCAAGCGGCCCCGAAGGCCCTGCAATCCGAGAATTGTTCAGAACAAAAGAAACTGATGGTCCGAGTCGTAAGCGTCAGCGAATCGCGATAATCTTATCGAGCCGGGTAGCCTTGAGAACCTTTCGAATGTCGTTGTTGATATTCATAAGGGCAAACTTGCCGCCTTTTTCGGAGATTCCCGCGGCGATCTTGTTGAACATGCCGAGCGTCATGCTGTAGAGCGTCTGGACGTTCGTCAGATCGAGCACGATCTCCTTAGCGCCGGCGTTAATCTCTTCCACTATTCTCGCTTCCACCTCTTTGTAGTTGTCGAAGTGGATTTCCTCTTCGGGCTTTACAAAAACAGTGGCGCCTTCCCGGGTCACGTTGATTTCCATCAGTCCTGTTCCTTTCTGTACTAATTCCCACAATTAAACAGTATTAAACATTTTATAAAAATTTCAATTTTCTTTTTTAATTCAATCGCGGCAGCGGAACGTCGCGTTCTTCCCTGCTTAGTTTCTTCCATGCCGTCGCGGCTTCTTTTCCGGCTGTTTCTTCCGGCACTATCAGTATAACCGATTTCGAGTGAACCTCGATGTCTATCGGAGTCTGGCCCATCACTTCGCCGTCGACATGGTACCATGCGTTGGGAACTGTCTCGATGTGCATTTTCTTTACCCGGCAGTGGGCCGCGCTGAACCTGTCTATGGATCTGTAGTAATCGCGCCGCCCCTTGATGAAATTCAGAACCAGTTCGCCGATGCCGATGGGCGATTTGTGCTGAAAAATGCAAACATCGAGGAAGCCGTCCTTTATGGCGAACCGGGACCTGATGCCGAGGAATCCGTCGAAGCTCGTTGCGTTTCCCACAACCGTGTTGAATGTCGAGAAGGTCATCTCCTGCTCGTCGTCGAACATGATCTTCATTATCTGGCGGCCCTTGTCGAACGCCTGCTGGAACGCGGCTATGACATAAGCCAGAACTCCGAAATATTTCTTGATTTTCGGGTTCACGAGATGAGCGATCTTCGCCTCGATCCCGACGCCGCACATCCATATATAATAGCGGTCGTTGGCCTTGCCGGCGTCAACCTCGACGGGAATGCCCTCAAGAATAGTCCTGCATGCGATGTCGAAGTTGGACGAGATTTTGACTTCCGAGCAAAAAACGTTCGTGCTTCCGTTGGCGATGATGCCCATTCTGGCGCCGGAATGAGCCATGCCGTTGACTACTTCGTTCACCGTGCCGTCGCCGCCGGCTGCAACGACGGCGTAATACTGGCCCGTCTTCGCAGCTTCAGCCGCGAGCTCCGCCGCGTGCATCGCTCTCTCTGTCACCCCGAACGCCACTTCAACCTCAGGGTCGCATGCCTTAAAGCTTTTTTCAATTTCCTGCTTTGAGAAGTCGAGTCCGCGCCGGCCGGCTTTCCCGTTTAATACGACATAAATTTTTCTTCCCATAACTCACCATTTGTAGGAAATTTTGAAACTGCAAAAAGAAATTCTACCATAAAATATTAGTTTTTCTACTCATTTTCTAAAAATCACGGCCAGACATCGCCAGGCGCCAGGGATAGTAAACTCTTTTACTTGTGCGATACAGGACGGCATTACCGGGTTTTATGTCAATAAAATCAACCCGCAACGCTCCATTGGCGTATGTGAGTTATGATACGGAGTTATTCGCCAATTTGCAGCATTTTGATTATAATTTATAAAAACAGGCAGCGAGGCGATGATATGAAAATAAGCGCGCGAAATACTCTTAAAGGAAAAGTGAAGAGCATTAACGACGGAGCGGTGAACAGCGAAGTGACGATTGAACTTCCGGGCGGAACGGAAGTCGTATCGATCATCACGAAAACATCAGCGCACAATCTCGGCCTTGAGGTCGGCAAAGAAGTTTACGCGGTTGTAAAAGCCTCGAACGTGATGATTGCGGTGGATTAAAACAGAGGCAGACGCAGTTTGTTATCAAATCATTGAAGCAGCTTTTCGGAACTCATCAATTTTCTCTATCAGCGCGGGTTCGACCCGGTATATTTCGTTTCGTCCGGCGTTCCTGACGAACAGCAAGCCTCCGGATTCGCTCCCTATCTCAAGCTTCATCGGAGCGCCTTTATTCATTTTGACTTCAATTTTATATTTCGGGTTGTCGAGGCCGTAATCAGCAAGGTTAGCGGCTGGATTGTCTACAATCTCCTTCGCTTCCGTGAATGCCGCCCCGCTAAGCAGCGCATCCGCAGACATCTCGCAATCGGCAGTCGCCCGATTCTCAAACCGCCATTCCGGAAGGCGCTTTCCTTTTTCATTCTTCTTCGACTGCGTTCGCGAGCAAACTGTTTCGCGGCCGCCGCCGGCGACGGAAACCGCCTCCACGTCGCTTCGAATATAATTCTCAAGAATGCTGCGGTCCCGCAACTCCAGAACGCTTTTCCCGAACGCGGATAATGAGATTCCGGAAACAATGTATACCGCAGGGCCGCCCGCGCGCATAAGGTAATAGTTTTCGCTCATCGGCGTCTTGCCGCCGACTGACAGCGACACTTTTTTGCCGCCCTTCAGAGTAGCTTCGATTTTCAGGCTTGGCCTGTCCAGCCCGAAGTCGCCCGGCTTCAGGCCGCTGCCCGCCACGCGGCTTTCAGCCCTGAAGTCCGCAAGCGTATTCGTTATTGATTCCATCGCGATCATGTCGCCGCGAGCGGCGACGGGCGATTTCATCCGCCATAGGCCGTCCGGCGCTTTCGCCATTATGATCGCGCCGTTTCCGCCCTCAATTTTAACGCGCTCGATCCGATCCGCCCTGGCCTCTAAAACGACCGGTTTCTTTGCATCCTCAAGGCGTTGCATGCGCGTCGGGCCGTTCTCGAAATTCTTGATATAATACAACAGCCCGACAAACGCGGCCGCCAGCGCGAACATTGTGACTACTCGCTTATTCACCGCGTCCGCCTCCTGTGCCAGATAGCGGCGCCGAGCAATATAATCAGAACCGGAATGACAAACACATAGACGGTGAACAGCCGAAGCCGCTGCGGCCCCGTTATGCTCAACGGCCTGATGTCGGCCGGCTTGGGCCCTATGGAAATCAGTTTCTCTTCGCCGGCGAGCCAGTTGACCATGTTGACAAACAGATCAGCGTTGCCCGCGCCGCCGGCCATTATTTTCACGGCGCCTGAAGTCATTATATTCGACGCGAAATCCGAATCGCCCACCGCTATGATGCGCGTCTCGGCGCTTTGCGCCCCGCCTGACGCGCCGGCCGGTTTCAACACGGCGATCGCGAGCGTGAACGGCCCTTTTTTGTCCTTGCCTTCATCGAGCTCCGCCGCCGGCGTCTTAAGGTCTGTCTCCGCCCAACTTTCAGGCGATGTCTGAAGGAGCGGCATAAGCTCGACTCCTGCCGGCTTCCTGTCGGATTCCGTTACGCTTCGTGCGCCCGGAAGGCTCACGGTAAGTTTCGAATTCATCAGCGCTTTAGTTATGTCGCTGTATACAAGTTCCGGAACAGGCGTTAGAGGATCCTGCCCGAAAAAGCGGCCTTTGTCTATCACGATGTCGTCGCCGACGCGCACGCCCCATTCGGCGAGCAGCGTTTCAGCGCCGGTGTTGACCAGCGGGTCCAGCATAAACATCGCGCTGCCTCCGCGGTCCATGTATGACTTCAGCGCGTCAAGCTCCGTCTTCGCGATGAAACGCGCCGGACCCGGCATGACGACGGCCGAGCAGTCCGCCGGAACCATTTTCTCAATCGCGATATTGATCGTTTTCGCCAGGTAATTATCGCCTTCAAGCAACACACGCACGCCGGCGTAATCGCCGTCGCCCTGCCCGTTTATGTCGCGCTCGCCGTGCCCTTCAGTGAAGCAGATCGTTTTCCGTTCGCCAGAAGTGACGGATATCAGCGCGCTGGTTAGCGCCTGCTCCCCGATGAAGTCGGGCGGTTTCTGCTGTTGTTCGTATGGGTTCACGGTTGAATAGCTGAACATGTCCTGAAGGGGCGCGTTTTTCCGACGTCCTCCGGCAATGAACATCACGCCGAACTCGGTCGCGCCGTACCTCTGCGCCTCAGCCGGTTTCTGCGACGGATCTATCACCCTGTAGGAAAAATTCTTCGACCGGCGCTCATATTCCTTCAGCAGATCGCCGACCATGCTCTCCGCCTGAGACCCGGCTTCCAGAAACGCGACCGCCTCTACTTGCGTATCAAGGCCTTTCAGTATTTTGACGGTTTTGTCCGAAAGCGTCTGCGTCTTATTCTGCGTAAAATCCTTGCGCAGCGGATGCCGTTCGACGACATAATACAAGGCGCAGACTATGCCGATCACGAGAGCGATTGTGACGGCGGCGTTGGCGCCGAAAAAGATTTTTCTTTTCATTGGCGCCTCCTCACCATCTCCGCGCGTCCAGCCGCCTGACCGTAAAAAACAGGAACAGGAAGATAAACGCGCCATAGTAGATTACATTGGCCGAGTCAACGACCCCTTTTCCGAAATCGCCGTAGTGGCTGACGAGGCTCAGCGTTTCGAGAACCTTTGCCGCCCGGGCGCCGGAAAACACCGACGCCATTTGCTGAATGGCAATCACGAATATGACGGCTGCGAACGTGATGACGGCGACGACCATCTGGTTTTTCGAGAGGGAGGACATGAAGACGCCAAGCGCCGCGAAGGCGGACGCCATCAGAAGCAGCCCGAGATAGCCTGTGAAGATCGGGCCCCAGTCCGGCCGCCCGTAAATCGCTATGATCGCAACGTACTGGCCGGACATCGCCATGATCGCCGCGAGCAGCGCCACCACGGCGAGATATTTGCCGGCTACAATCTGTGTCAGCGTCAGCGGAGACGTCATAAGAAGCTCGTCCGTGCCTGTCCGGAGTTCCTCGGCGAATGTGCGCA
>Ga0172379_10002503_pt1 | contig 32113 bp, 30 predicted proteins | sample GrowelOW334metaG_FD_119756 | JGI IMG/M metagenome (GOLD analysis project Ga0172379, IMG submission 119756) | Groundwater microbial communities from an aquifer near a municipal landfill in Southern Ontario, Canada - Groundwater well OW334 metaG | ecosystem: Environmental > Aquatic > Deep...
AAGAACGCCGGTATTCACACCATGGGTGGCGTTTTTGATGCCGGTTATCGCGGCGAGTATAACGCGCAACTTATTAATTTAGGTAATGAGTCATACCAAATCAAAAAAGGCGACAAATTGGCGCAACTCATTATTTATCCGGTGGCGATTGCCGAACTCGAGGAGGTGAACGAACTTTCCGACACTAGCCGCGGGACTGGCGCTTTTGGCTCGACTGGGAGATAATCAATCCAATGATTGCTGATGAAATAAAAAAACTTCTTGGTCAGCCAATTAAACTCGAACACCCGACGATTTTAGCTCACGGCGATTATGCTTGTTACGCGCGGGGCAAGGCGCCGGAACTAGTTGCCAAAATCAATCGGGCTAAACCCGATTGGTTGGAAAAAGTGGAAGCGGTCGGGGATTTTGTTAATTTTTATCTCTCGCCAAAATTTTTTGTTGAGGAAATTAAAAAAATAAATGAGGAGAAAAATGACTATGGAAAGCAAAATATTGGTCAGGGTAAAAAGGTTATTGTTGAATATTCTTCTCCAAACATTGCTAAACCGTTTACTGTCGGTCATCTTCGTTCCACAATTATTGGTGATGCTATTGCCAATCTCTTGGTTTTTTCTGGTTATGAGGTGATTCGAGATAATCACTTAGGTGATTGGGGTACTCAATTTGGAAAGCAAATTGTTGCCATCAAACGCTGGGGTGATGAGGCGAAAATTGAAACTAGTGATAATCCGGTCAAAGAGTTGGTGGCGTTGTACATTAAATTTCACGATGAAGCGGAAGAAAATCCAGAACTTGAAGATGAAGCGCGCGAGTGGTTTAAAAAATTGGAACAAGGCGATATGGAAGCAGAAAGAATTTGGCGGAAATGTATCGCATGGTCTCTGAAAGAATTTTTTGAAATCTATCGAAAATTAAACGCCAATGTAGGTACTCCACTTGGTGAAAGTACTTATGTTACTAAGTCTCCAGAAGTATATCGGGCGTTAGAGGAAAAGAAATTAATGCGATTAAGCGAGGGGGCTGACGTTGTTTTTTTTGAGAACGATAAATTACCACCGCTTATTGTTCGCAAGAAGGATGGTTCATCTATCTACGCTACTCGTGATTTAGGAGCTGATTTGGCTCGTAAACAAAAGTATGGTGACGATATTATAATTATAAATGAGGTTGGTTCCGAACAGTCACTTTATATGAGGCAATTGTATGAAGTTGAGAAAATGCTTGGCTGGTTCAAGCCAGAACAGCGCGTTCATGTTGCTCACGGACTATACCGTTTTAAAGACGGCAAGATGAGTACTCGCAAAGGGAATGTTATTTGGCTTGGGGAGGTGATTGTTGAAGCAATTAAGCGAGCGAGCGAGTTTAATCCAGGAGCGGCTCAGGTAGTCGGAATCGGTGCTCTAAAATACAACGATCTAAAGAGGAACAGTAAGCAAGATATTGTTTTTGATTGGAATGAAGTGATGAATCTAAAAGGCGACTCGGGTCCTTATCTTCAATACACCTGCGTTCGCGCTAAGTCGGTGTTGGAAAAAGCGAACCAAAGCGCCGAAGGCGAAGCTAAAGGTTCGACTTCGCCGGAGAAAAGTTTTCTCGGGTCCTCGGAAACAATCCCCAGACCACTCGAAAACTTTTCTCCGGCTCCAGTTGAACGTTTGTTGTACCGCTTCCCGGAAGTGGTGGAGCGCGCGGCTGACGACTACGCGCCCAATTATCTCGTTACTTATCTCACTGACTTAGCCGCCACTTTCAATTCTTACTACGCCGCGAACAAAATTATCGGCAGTAAGGAAGAGACTTACCGCCTCGCCCTCACTAGCGCCACGGCCCAAGTGCTCGAAAATGGCCTCAATTTGCTTGGTATCCAAGTTCCAGCGAAGATGTAATTTATGGTAGGATAGACTCAATTATGGCTGATAATTTGCCCGAAAAATCCGAGGTGGCCAAACGCGAGGAAGCGATCCTTAAATTTTGGCAGGAAAATAAAATTTTTGAAAAAACTTTAGCTAAAAAATCGCCTAAAGGCGAATTTGTTTTTTACGAAGGTCCGCCGACGGCCAATGGTCGCCCCGGTATCCATCACCTCGAGGCCCGCGCTTTCAAAGACGCTATTCCGCGCTATCGAACGATGCGCGGTTACCACGTGCGCCGCAAGGGCGGTTGGGACACTCACGGTTTGCCGGTAGAGTTGCAGGTGGAAAAAGAATTGGGTTTGAAGTCAAAAAAAGAAGTTGAAACTTACGGCCTTGCGGCTTTCAATCAAAAATGTAAAGAAAGCGTTTGGACTTATGTCCGCGAGTGGGAAGAATTCACTAATCGGATGGGTTATTGGGTGGATCTCCAGAATCCTTACATTACTTACCAATCGGAATACATTGAATCGCTGTGGAAGATTGTCAAAACGATTGAGGGGAAAGGTTTGTTGTACAAGGATTACAAAGTAGTTCCTTGGTGTCCGCGTTGCGAAACCGCGCTCTCGTCGCACGAGTTGGCGCAAGGTTATCAAGATGTGAAGGATTTGGCAGTAACGGTCAAGTTTAAAGTTAACTCCACCGGAGAAAGGTTTTCTCGGGTCCTCGGAAACAATCCCCAGACCGCTCAAAAACCTTTCTCCGGTTCCGTTTTTTTGCTGGCTTGGACCACGACGCCATGGACTTTGCCGGGTAACGTGGCTTTGGCGGTGAATCCTAGTACGAATTATGTACGAATTAAAGCGAATGATACGAATGAGAATTATATTTTAGCCAAATCGCGTTTGGAAGTTTTGAAGGATTTGAAGTATGAAATTGTTTCGGAAATGTTGGGTAAAGAATTGGCCGGTCTTGAGTACGAACCGCTCTATCCGTTTATGCCCGCCGGCAATGATAAAGCTTTTAAAGTTTACACCGCGGATTTTGTGACCACCGAAGAGGGCACTGGGATTGTTCACCTGGCGCCGATGTATGGCCAAAATGACTTTGAACTCGGGACCAAGGTTGGTTTACCCAAGCGTCATTTGGTGAACGAAGATGGCACTTTCAAATCGGAAACCGGATTTCTGGCGGGAAAATTTGTGAAGGACGAAGCGGTTGCCATTGAAATCATTAAAGATTTAGCCGGACGGGGACTCTTGTTCAACAAAGAGAAGTACGAGCACAGCTATCCATTTTGCTGGCGCTGTAAGACGCCACTTATCTATTTTGCCCGCGATTCTTGGTACATCCGGATGTCAGCTTTGCGTGATGAGTTAGTCCGAGAGAACGAAAGCATTCACTGGGAACCGGAGCGAATCAAAGAAGGGCGGTTTGGCGAATGGTTGCGAGAAGTAAAGGATTGGGCGATTTCTCGCGAACGTTACTGGGGCACGCCGCTGCCAGTCTGGCTTTGCGATAAATGCGGAGCAAAAAAAGTGGTTGGGACGATCGCGGAACTTAAGCGCGAATCGCGGAACGCTTATTATTTAATGCGGCACGGCGAGGCGGAATCGAATATTAGGCAGATTGTGAGCGATGACGCGCCGGGGCAATATCATCTGACCGCCAAAGGGAAAAATGAAGTGGTGGCGGCGGCGAAGAAATTAATTAAGGAAAAAATCGATTTAATTATCGTTTCGCCGGTATTGCGGACGCGCGAAACGGCGGAGTTGGTCGCTCGAGAATTGGGTTTGGCAAAAGATAAAATAGTTTTTGACGAGCGCTTGCGCGAGATTGGTTTTGGCGATTTAGACGGCCAATCAGTGGCTAAATATCACATTAAGCCGGCGGCCAACGGCGAACCGTTGGCCGCCGTGCGCGCTCGAGCGATGCAAACGCTTTACGAACTTGATACTGAATACGCCGGCCAGAAGATTTTATTGATCACTCACGAGGCGGTCGCTTGCCTTATGAGCGGCGCCGATTCTTTTCTTACCGGCGAAATGAGACCTTTGGATTTTCGCGTTTTGCCGCACAATGAGAATTTTGAACTGGATTTGCATCGGCCATACATTGATGAAGTAAAATTCAAATGCGCCCGCCAAGTCGGCGGGCAGGCTTGCGGCGGCGAGATGAGCCGAGTCAAAGAGGTGATGGATGTTTGGTTTGATTCTGGCTCGATGCCTTTCGCGCAAGGCGGCGATCTTTATCCGGCAGATTTCATCTCCGAAGCGATCGATCAGACCCGCGGCTGGTTCTACACTTTGCATGCCGTAGGCATCTTGATGGGCCAAGGCAAGGCTTTCCGCAACGTAATTTGTTTGGGACACATTCTCGATGCCGAGGGGAAGAAGATGTCTAAATCGCTCGGGAATGTTGTTGATCCATGGACGATGATGAATAAGTACGGCGCGGATGCTTTGCGTTTTTGGATGTACTCGGTCAATCAGCCCGGCGAGTCTAAGAATTTTGACGAGAAAACGGTTGATGAAATTGGGAAAAAAGTTTTCAACTTAACGAATAATGTGATGAGTTTCTATGAGATGTACGCTGATTTGAAAATCGGCGCGACGAACGATTCTACCAATATTCTCGATCGTTGGATTATTTCTCGTTTGAATCAGTTAGCGGAAAAGGTGACCAATAATTTGGATAATTATATTTTACTCGAGCCGACCCGGGCGATTCGCGATTTCATCGGCGACTTGTCGCAATGGTATTTGCGCCGCTCGCGCGATCGCTTCAAATCGGAAAACGAAGTTGAAAGGCGGGAGGCCGTGGCTACTCTGCGTTACGTTTTGGGCGAGTTGGCTAAAGTGATGGCGCCGTTTACGCCGTTTTTAGCCGAGCAAATTTTTAGGGTTGTTAAAAATTCTAGTGATCCGGAAAGCGTGCATCTTTGCGAATGGCCACCGTTGCGCCAAATTGATGAAAAAATTTTGGAAGAGATGACGAAGACTCGTGAGACGGTTTCCGTTGGTCTGGAATTGCGCGCTAAAGCGGGAATCAAGATTAGACAACCTTTAGCAGTTTTTACGATTGCCGAAAATTTAACGCCGGAATTTCTAGAATTAATAAAAGACGAGCTAAATGTTGAAGAAGTGAAAGTCGGCGGCGCTCTTAGTTTGGATACCAATCTTACTCCCGAACTAAAAGAGAAAGGCGAAGTGCGCGATTTAATCCGCGAGATTCAGGATTGGCGCAAAAAGCAGAATCTTAAACCCGGGGAAAAGGTGTCGGTGCCGGTTCCTCAAGCTAAAAAAATCTTGGCGGAAAAATTTGCCGCGCCAATCAAAGCGGCGACCGCGGCCAACGACTTTAATTTTGTCTCATAATGTCTCACATCATTCACACGACCGAAGCGGTTATTCTCGACCACCAAGACTTTGGGGAAGCCAATCGCTGGTGTTTTTTATTGACGCCCGATTTCGGTTTGGTTGTGGCGCGGGCTCAAGGGGTCAGAGAATTGAAATCAAAATTGGGCGGACATCTGTCGCGGTTTAGTCAGGCGCAAATTTCCCTGGTTCGCGGTCGAGAGTGTTGGCGCTTGATTGGGGCGGATGAGGTCGAAGCATCAAGGCCTGGTCTTGATGCTCTTCAAGCTATGTCGCGGATTGCCGGAATGTTGCGCCGGCTTCTGCCGGAAGCCGGCGCCGACCCCGAGCTATTTTCTCTGGTCAAACAGGGGTTTCTCACCCTGCCGGAAAAAGAGGTGGCGCTGGTATGGAATATTTTGCGTCTCCTCGGTTATATGGAACGCGCGGAAATCGGTCACTATCCAGAAGCCGTTTTAATTCAAGAAATTAACCAAGCGCTTAGCGATAGTATGTTATAATCTAAAGCAAGCAAATGAAAGTCAAAGAGCCGAACCAAGGACCATTGGAAAAAATGGATAACCAATTGCATCGCTGGCAGAATGAAGCGCCACCGGTGCGTCGTTCGGCGCTGGCGCGTTTATCCGATGATTCGCCTCATAATTGGCCAAGCGAAGAAAAAAAATCAATTTCTCGATTTTTAAGTTTGCCGATTCTGCGGATTATTTTGGCGGTGGCGATTTTGTTTTTTGTGGCGATGATTGGCGTTTTCGGTTGGTTATTTCTTCACGACGAGGGACGAGTCTCGATTGGTAATGTCACTTTGGAAGTGGCCGGACCAAAAACGGTGAAAGCAGGCGAGGAGGTTTTGCTTAATCTGACTTTGGCCAATGGCAACAGTGTGCCACTCGAATTCGTGGACTTGATTATGGAATATCCGCCAGGGACGCGCTCGGCGGATGTTAAACAAACCGAGTTAACTCGGGAGCGATTTTCACTGGGGACGCTTAAGTCGGGTGAGACGCGTAAACAGACGGTCAAGTTCGTGTTGTTTGGCGAAGCCAATACCCCCACCAATATCAAGATTAGCACCGAATATCGTTTACAAGACTCGAATGCGATTTTTGATAAAATCACCAATTATGGTTTGGAAATTACCGATGCGCCCATCACTCTTAGTCTCGTGGCTCCGGATGAAGTTAGCGCCGGGCAAGAGGTCAGTGTTGATATCAGTATTGATGGCGAAGCCAAAACAACGATTGAAAATGTTACTTTGTTGGTTCGTTACCCTTCGGGTTTTAAGTTCAAAAAAGCGACTCCGAGTCCGGTGGCGGGCAATAACGCGCGTTGGGATTTCCCTTCCTTAAAACCGGGTGAGAAAAAGAAAATTTCCCTTATCGGCACCCTTGATGCCCAAGATAACGAACAACGTTCTTTCCGCGCGGAAATTGGCACCAATTATCAAGCGGACGGCGACAAATTGACGATTCTTTACGATACCGAGCTTAAGACGATTTCGATTCTCCGCTCTTCGGTAGCGCTCTCGGCGACCATTAATGACAATGAGGCGGCGGAGGTGGTTGGGAACAGTAAAAGCGATTTTCATCTCAATATCGGTTGGAACAACCTGATTACTGAAGCGGTGAAAGACGGTGAACTCACGGCGATTATTGAAGGCGAGGGAATTGACCGCAATTCAATCAACGTGGCGCGCGGTTTTTATCGCTCTTCGGATAGCAGTATCAGTTGGAATAAAACCTCGGTTCCCGATTTGGCGTCGATTGGTCCGGGGGAAAACGGCAGTGTCGAATTTTCTTTTTCCGGGGCAACGCTCTTGGTTAGTGGCGACCAACCGGCGTTAAAAAATCCGGAAGTTAATTTGCGGATCAGTTTCAAAGGTAATCGGGTGTTGTTCGGCGAGGAAGGAACGGTTCAACCGATTGAAGCGGAAATTACCCGCAAGATAAAATTGAATTCCGTCGTTGAATTAGTGGCGCAAGGGTTCCAACGCACTGGGCCGATTCCTAATACCGGGCCTTTGCCACCTCGAGTGGGGCAAAAGACCACCTACACGGTTGTCTGGTCGCTGGCTAATTCTTCCAATAATCTTGAAGGGGTTCGCGTTCAGGCGACCTTGCCGCTTTATCTGGAATGGGTCGGTAATTTCACTCCCGCTTCCGAACCGTTGGAATTTGTTCCGGCTGAAGGCGGCGGCGGCGAAGTGATTTGGAAAGCCGGAACCGTGCGCGCGGAGACCGGTTCCCGTTTTCCCCGACGGGAAGTCGCTTTTCAGGTGGCGTTAACTCCTAGCGCCGGGCAAGTGGGCAAGACCCCAACTCTCTTGGAGCCTGCCTCTTTTTCCGCCACGGATTCATTTACTCGGCAGGCGCTAACCGGCGAAATGAAACGGCCGATTGATACTTTGCTAGTTTCCGAAGCGGGTTTTAAAGTTGGCGAAGAGAAGGTTGTAGAGTAAGATATCCGATATGACCGAAGAAACCAAAATGGATAAAATTGTTTCGCTTTGCAAGCGGCGGGGGTTTGTTTATCCCGGTTCGGAAATTTATGGCGGTTTGGCCGGCATGTGGGATTACGGTCCTTTAGGGATTGAACTCAAAAATAATCTCAAGCAATTATGGTGGAAGATGTTTGTTAAGGACCGCGAAGATATGTATGGTTTGGATGCAGCCATTTTGATGAATGCGCGGACTTGGGAAGCGTCGGGGCATGTAGCAACTTTCACTGACCCGTTAGACAATGGTCAACCGTTTAACGTGATGTTCAAAACGGCAGTCGGAGCGCTTGAGCCGCAAATTTCTTATCTTCGTCCGGAGACGGCACAGGGGATTTTTGCTAATTTTAAAAATGTGGTTGATTCTTTTCATCCGAAATTACCGTTTGGTATCGGTCAGATTGGCAAAGCTTTTCGCAACGAAATCGCGCCCCGTGATTTTATTTTTCGCTCGCGCGAGTTTGAACAAATGGAGATTGAATACTTTGTTCGTCCCGACGAGTGGGAAAAAAGTTTTGAGGAATGGCGATTGGTTTTGTGGCGATGGATCGAGATGATCGGTTTGGACAAAAATTCGATTCATGAGTTGGAGGTGCCGGACGGCGAACGAGCGCATTATTCCAAACGAACGATTGATTTTGAATATGATTTTCCTTTCGGCCGCAAGGAACTTTACGGTTTGGCTTATCGCGCCGATTATGACTTATCTCAACACCAGAAATTTAGTGGTCAGAATTCTGAATATTTAGATGAAACTTCGGGCAAGAAACTTTTGCCTCACGTGATCGAACCATCGCTTGGCGTGGATCGGACGATTCTCGCTGTTCTTGTGAGTGCTTATTGCGAGGATGAGTTGGGAGGCGAGAAAAGAATTTTCTTGAAATTGAAACCAAACCTCGCGCCGGTCAAAGTGGCGGTTTTTCCATTGCTTAAAAATAAACCGCAATTAGTGAAAAAAGCTCGCGAAATTTACCAAAGTTTGAAGTCATCGGTTATCGGTCACCAGTCAGTGGTTTTCGATGACAATGGCAATATTGGCAAACGCTATCGTCGCCAAGACGAGATTGGCACGCCTTTTTGCATTACTGTCGATTTTGATACTTTGGGTGAAAAACCGGAGCTCAAAGATACTGTCACTCTCCGTCATCGCGATACCGGAGAGCAAGAGCGAGTGAAAATTGAAGAGCTTAGTTCTCGATTGACAAGAAAATTCACAGTTATACACTAATATATGGATATCGGTGGTTAAGCTTTGTGGCTTAGCCAAGAAGAAAGTGGTCTTTTTGGATTTGGTGAGAAAAGGAGTAACGCATGTCTCCCCCAAGGAAGGTCAAGGTAAGGAAACGGAGGTTTCAGGTTTCGTCGGGGCTGGCGGGGATCGCTCCAGTTGAACGCCCCAGTGTGAGAGTCACGCGGACGATCTTCCCAATGGTCTCAATGAGTAATATGACCATGGAAGACGTCAGGGATGAAGCCGATCAAGGCAATCCGCAGGCCAGGGCGTTTATGGAATCCCTGCAGAGTGTTGGAGGTTGAAAGGGAAAAAAGCGGAAAAGCAACAGTGCTTTGGTCTTCGGACAAAGGCACTGTTTTTTGTTCTTTCGTTTTTTGTGATAGTCTATGAGCCATGTCCAAACCTTTTGTTAAACATATTTTATCTAACGGTTTACGAGTGATTTTGGTTCCGCGAGCCGAGAGTCTGGCCACCACGATTTTGATAATGGCCGAGACCGGTTCCAAATACGAAATCAAAGAGAAAAACGGCTTATCCCATTTTTTCGAGCATATGTGTTTTAAAGGGACGAAGCGTCGCCCCAAGCAAACGGACATCAGCGAGCAATTCGACTCGCTGGGCGCCAACTTTAACGCTTTCACCAGCCAAGAATACACCGGTTATTACGCCACTTTCGCGCCGAAGTCAGTTGACCCAGCGCTCGATATTTTGGCCGATATGTATCTCAATTCTCAATTTCCGGAAGCGGAAATTGATAAGGAACGCGGCGTGATTATGGAAGAAATAAATATGTACGAAGATTTGCCGATGCGCAATGTCGGCGGTTTATTGATGTCGACCATTTACGGCGACCAACCGGCCGGCTGGCAAATTCTCGGCACTAAAGAAACCGTGGGAGCGATCAGGCGTCAAGATTTTCTTGATTATCAGCGAGAGAATTATCGAGCGTCAGCGACGGTGGTAGTCGTGGCGGGCAAGTTTAATGAAACGGCCATTGTGAAAAAGCTAACGCGACAATTTGTCGCTTTGCCGGCCGGTGTTAAGCCGAAAAAATTATTGACCAAAGAAGAGCAGACCAGACCGCAAGCGGCTTTCAAATTTAAACAATCAGACCAAACCCACCTTTGTTTTGGTTTGCGCGGTTACTCGGTGGTCGATTCTCGCCACTACGCGACGGAAATGTTGGCGGCGATTTTGGGCGGGGGAATGAGTTCGCGTTTGTTTCGTAAAATCCGCGATGAGTTGGGGGCGGCTTATTATGTGAGAGCTAACAACGACGCTTACACCGACCACGGTTTGATTGAAATTGCAGTGGGAGCGGATAATCGTCGAGCGGAAGAGATTGTGAAAGTGATTTTGGCCGAGCTTGATTGCTTGCGACAAAAATTAGTGTCAGTCGCCGAATTAGAACGGGTGAAGGAATCAATGTTGGGTGGTTTGTCTTTATCCTTAGAGACTTCTAGCGGTTTGGCTAATTTTTATGCCGGTTCGGAAGTGTTGGAAGGTAAACTATGGTCGCCAGCGGCAGTCGCGAAGAAAATTCGTGCCGTTACCACTGCTGAAATTCGCGCCGTGGCTCGCGAGGTGATTGTCAATGATCGGCTTAATTTGGCGTTGATTGGTCCGATTGAGAATCAAGAACCTTTTGTTAAGGCGCTTAAAGTGTAGTAAAATCAAGTCTATGGAAAATCATAATATCAGTGTCTCTTTTGGCACCATTATTAAAACTCTAGTGATTTTGATTTTGGCTTGGGTGTTATTTCTCCTGCGAGATTTGGTAATGGTGATTTTGGTGTCGGTAGTCATCGCTTCGGCAGTCGAACCGGCGGTGGTTCGGTTTAAGAAATATCGGATTCCTCGGGCACCGGCGGTTTTGGCTATTTATTTAATTACTATTGGCGCTTTTATCGTCATCTTACCTTTATTTTTATTTCCGATAGCTTCCGACTTATCTAGTCTATCCGGTAACTTGCCAGAAATTTTAGGAGGGATTCCGGCTTTTTTAAGTACCAACACAACCTTGGGTAATTTAGGTATCGGTGCCGGTAATTTTTCAGTCAGCCAGATTTTAGCGGCGTTACAAAATAATTTAATCAGTATTCCCACTAGTTTCGTACAAACGGCCAGTTTGATTTTTGGTGGTTTTTTTAGTTTCATTTTAATTATAGTGATTTCATTTTATTTATCGGTGCAATCTAATGGTATCGAAAATGTCCTTCGAGTGTTAACGCCACTTAAAGCCGAAGATTATGTTCTTGGTCTCTGGCAACGGGCGCAGAAAAAAATCGGTTATTGGATGCAGGGTCAACTTCTGTTGGGTTTGGTGATCGGGGTGCTAGTTTTCTTAGGTCTGACTATTTTCCAAATTCCTTACGCTTTAGTCTTAGCAGTTTTGGCAGCAATGTTTGAATTAATTCCGTTTTTTGGCCCGATTCTTTCAGCAGTTCCCGCGGTGCTCTTGGCTTTTTCACACAGTGTTGGCTTGGGAGTTTTGGTCCTTGGTTTCTACCTCATTATTCAACAATTTGAGAATCATTTAATCGCCCCGCTGGTGATTACTAAAATGGTTGGTGTGCCGCCGTTGGTAGTTATCATTTCTTTAATTATCGGAGTCAAATTAGCCGGCTTTTTGGGTTTGATTTTAGCTGTGCCGGTCGCAACGGTGTTGATGGAATTGCTTTCTGATTACGAAAAGAGTAAATACTTGTTTCGTCACGCTAATGCCAAATAAAAATAAGTTCTATTTCACTACCACTTTACCTTATGTCAACGCCGACCCGCATCTCGGTTTCGCTTTGGAATTGACGCAAGCGGATATTATTGCTCGCTATCACGCGCTTTTAGGTGACGAGATTTTGCTTAACACCGGCACCGACGAACACGGTCTTAAAATTTATCGCCAAGCATTAGCGCAAGGAAAAGAGACTCAAGTATATGTTGATGAATACGCGACTAAATTTAGGCAATTGCCAGTGGCGCTGGGATTAACTGAAAAATTAAATTTTATTCGGACGACAGATAAACACCACCTCGCGGCGGCGCAAGAATTCTGGCGGCGCGCAACCGCGGCGGGCGATATTTATAAGAAAAATTATAAAATTAAATATTGCGTTGGTTGCGAGTTGGAGAAAACTGATTGTGAACTGATCGATGGTCGATGCCCACTTCACCCCAATTTGGAATTGGAAATAATCGAGGAAGAAAATTATTTTTTTAAATTCTCGAAATATCAAAAACCATTACTCGAGCTTTACGAGAAAAATCCCAATTTTGTAATACCACAGTCGCGCCAAAATGAAATTCGGGCTTTTGTTGAGCGAGGTTTGACCGACTTCAGTATTTCTCGTTTGGCCAAGAAAATGCCTTGGGGCGTGCCGGTTCCCAATGATTCGGATCATGTAATGTATGTATGGTTCGACGCGCTAGTGAATTATATTTCCGCTATTGGTTGGCCCTCCTCCGCTGAAGCTACGGAGGGCAAGCCCGGAACGTTTTACGAATGGTGGCCAGTGACTCAATTTGCCGGCAAAGATAACTTGCGCCAACAAACGGCGATGTGGCAGGCGATGTTGATGTCGGTCGGCTTGCCGTCATCGAAACAAATTATTATTCACGGTTTTATTCAGAGCGGTGGACAGAAGATGTCCAAGTCGCTGGGCAATGTGATTAATCCCCTCGATTTGGTAAATAAATATGGCACGGACGCGGTGCGTTATTTTCTCGCTCGGCATGTTTCGTCGTTTGAAGATAGCGACGTAACACTCGAAAAATTCAAAGAAGCTTACAACGCCGGTTTAGCTAATGGTTTAGGTAATCTGGCGAGTCGAGTGATGAAGATGGCAACAACGAATAATGTTAAGACACTCGGTGTCGAGACTCCTTTGGCAGCGAGTGTCTGGCCCGGAGAATTCAAGGATTTATTAGCAAAATTCGAAATTCAAAAATCAATTGATTTAATTTGGCAAAAAATCAGCGAAGCGGATTTACTAATTCAACAAACCGAACCGTTCAAATTAGTGAAAACCAACAAAGAAGAAGCGTTTAAAATTATTATTGATTTATGCTCGCGTCTTTATCTTATTAGTCAGATGCTTGAGCCGTTTATGCCCGCCACCTCTGAAACCATCAAACAACTAATCAAAGAAAACAAAATGCCGGAGAAACCCCTGTTTGCGAGAAAATAAGATGGACGAATACATAAAAATTCACAAAGCCGGAGGAGTGTTGATCAAAAATCGTCGAGCATTAGCTGTTCGTTCTCGCAAAGACAAAGAACATTTTTTAATACCGGGAGGAAAAATAGAAAGCGGAGAAACCCACATAGAAGCTCTTAAGCGAGAATTGAAAGAAGAACTTGGAATAGAGGTTGTTGAAGCGTTTGTAGTAAGCGAATGGAAAGGTGAACCTAGTCCGTGTAGTGAAATCGTTGAATTTTATTGGTCAGATTCAAAGAATAGTTCTGGTGTTAAACTTGGTTGCGTTTTTGAAAAGCAAATTTTACCTTGGTTAAAGGAACAAGATTTGATCGATTAAAATATAAATGAACCTCATCGACATTCACGCGCATTTGGATTTTAAGGATTATGACGCGGATCGGGCGGCGGTAATTCAGCGGACGCGCGAGGCCGAGTGCGGAGTGATTAATGTCGGTGTGGATTTGGCGACGAGTAAAGCGGTGATTAAACTGGCGGAGGAGAATGATTTAATGTGGGCGACCGTCGGTTTTCACCCCATTGATTGTCAAGGCGACGCCTTGACAATGGGAGGTGTGGTAGAATTTGAGAATGATTGGCGGGAATTAGAAAAGTTGGCGGCGCATGACAAGGTGGTGGCGATTGGGGAATGCGGGCTGGATTATTATCGGCTAGAACGAAATATCAAGAGTCAGACACTTGATAAAATTAAAGAAAGACAAATAGAAATTTTTGAAAAACAAATTGAATTGGCGGTGCGATTGGATAAGCCGTTGATGCTTCACGTTCGCGATGCTTACAATGAGGTTTGGGAAATTTTGAAACGCTTTTCAATGGTGCGCGGGAATGTTCATTGTTTTACCGGTGATTGGGAACAAGCGCAAAAGTTTTTAGATCTCGGCTTGACCCTCTCGTTTACCGGCATTATTACTTTCGCCAATCAATATGACGAAGTGCTAGCGAGGGTTCCCCTTGATAAAATAATGGCCGAAACTGATTCGCCACTTTTAGCGCCGGCGCCTTATCGCGGTCAGCGCAATGAACCGCTTTACGTGGCTGAAGTAGTGAAAAAGATCGCCGAAATTAAAGATTTACCGCTTCCCGAGGTCGCGGCCGCCTTGCTTAATAACGCTATTGCCTTTATTGGCGACCTTTGTTAATATACCCGCGTATGGAAGAAACTAAAACCTACGAGCTTGGTCTTTTGCTGACTCCGCTACTCACCGAAGAAGGCGCGGTTGGGTTGTTGGCTGGCGCCATGAAGCAAATGTTTGCCCGCCACGAGATTAAGGTCACTTCGGCCGATGTTCCCAAAATGATTCCGCTCGCTTACGTCATTCGCAAGCGAATCGATAATAAAAATCAGATTTTTCGCGAAGCTTTTTTCGTTTCCCTTCGTTTCTCGGCGTTACCCGAGGCGATTCCGGAATTGACGACTGAACTGGGAAAGATTAGTGAGGTTATTCGTTCTTTGGTGATTATTATTCCCAAAGTGACGGAAGTGGTTCAGGACCGCCGTTCGCCGACTACGGTTCGATCAATCGCCAAAGCGACTAGCGAAAGCCAAGTGACCAAAGAGACGGTGGTGGAAACCGTTGTGGCCAATAAAGCTAATCAAAAAGAGATGATTGATCGAGGAATTGATGATCTCTTGGCGGTCACTTCCAATTAAATTCAATTAAATTATGTATCTCAACAAAGCGATTATTATTGGCAACTTGACCCGCGATCCGGAGGTGCGTTCTTTGCCGTCGGGGATTAAAGTTTGTAATTTTTCTCTGGCTACGAATCGGGTTTGGAAGGATAAGAATGGCGCGCGGCAGGAAGACACACAGTATCACAATGTGGTGGTTTTCGGCGCGCAAGCGGAAACGGTATCTCAATATCTACGCAAAGGTAGTTCGGCTTTGGTCGAGGGACGGATGCAGACTCGCAGTTGGGATGCCGCTGACGGCAAGAAACAGTATCGCACCGAAATTGTGGCCGACCGAGTTCAGTTCGGGCCACGGCCGTCCGGTGGCTCCGCGACTCCGTTTGGGGCTTCAGCTTCAGCTGGAGGAGTAAATGAGTCGGCTCAATCGGCGCCAAAAGAAGCGGTGCAAACCATCGAGTATCCGAGCGAAGAAATTAACCCGGAAGATATTCCATTTTAATTATGATGAAAACCTGCCATTTTTGCACCAATAACGCAAAGTATATTGATTATAAGGACACCGAAACCTTAAAGAAATTTCTTGACCCTTACGCCAAAATCGTGAAGCACTCGCGCTCCGCGGTTTGCGCCAAACACCAACGCAAATTTGCCGTGGCCGTGAAGCGCGCTCGGTTCATGGCACTCTTGCCTTTTATTTCGCGTTAGGTTATAGTTCAAGACGGAAAGGAGGTGGCCTATATGGGTTCCACTTCATGTTGTTCTTGGGAAAATGTCATTGGTCGAAGAATTAAGTTGTTGGCCAAAGGCGGGAAGGAATACTTTGGCCAGGTAATTTTGGTGAATGTTTCTCGCTATCGGCTGTCTATCGAGTTGCTAATGGATGATGGGGAAAGACGAAACTTTGAAATTTCTCCGCCACCCAAATTGCTCGATGATGGTTGTGATAACCTCACCTTCGCCGTTTCTACGGTCGGAGTGGTTACTATTCTTTGACCAAATATTCACCAAAAAGCCCAGTCGTATTTCACGACCGGGCTTTTTCTTTTCTTTTTGTCAAAAGGGTTTCTGAAATCCTTTTTTAGCAAGTGTGGTGTAATTATTTTTTACCTAAACGCTCCACGTATTCGCCGGTGTTAGTGTTGATTACCAGTGTGTCGCCTTCGTTGACAAACATCGGCGCGTCGAGTTCGACGCCGGTTTCCAACACCACGCGCTTAGAACCGCCTTGGACGGTATTGCCTTTCACCGCCGGCGCCGCTTCTTTCACTTTCAGTTCCACTTTAATCGGCGTTTTCAAATCAATCAGTTGGTCCTCGAAAGAAAGAAGTCTGACGATGGAATTGGGTTTAACAAATTTAATCTGCTCGCCGACGATATTGCCGTCCAATTGGAAACGCTGACTCTTATTATTGGCTTCGCAGAACCAATATTCCCCGCGGTTTTGGTAAAGAAAAATCACTTCGCGTTCATCAATTTTCGCCTCCTCGACGCGGTCGCTGACGTGAAAAGTGTATTCCGTCACTTTGCCACTAATCAAATTGCGCAACTTGGTGTCGTTTACCGGTTTGCGTTGTTGTTTGCGAAAAACGTGGCTGGTCAGCACTTCGTAGGGAGCGCCGTCGAGCACGATAAATTTCCGCTCTTTTATTTCGTTATAATCAATGGTCGCCATATTAAACGGCTTGTTCGGCTTGTAAGACGGTGATGACTCGCTTTAAGATTTCGTCCCGAAGTTTGGAATTTTCGCGGAGGAAAGTTCTGGAGGCGTCATAACCGCGTCCGAGTTTGACCTCTTCTTGACTGCCCGCTTTGGCTTCGGCGGGCAAATAAGAATAAGACGAACCGGACTTAGCGATAATACCAGCTTTTTCGCCCAACGCAATGATTTCACCTTCCGGCGAGATGCCTTCGTTATAAAGCACGTCGAACTCGGCGACTTTGAACGGCGCGGCGACTTTGTTTTTAACCACCTTTACGCGCACGCGGCCGCCGACAATTTCCTCACCTTTTTTGATTTGGGCGATACGCCGGATATCGAGCCGGACCGAAGAATAAAATTTAAGCGCTTTGCCGCCGGGAGTAGTTTCCGGATTGCCGAACATCACGCCGATTTGCATTCGGATTTGATTGATAAAGATGACGACGGTTTTGGATTTGGCGACAATGGCGGTCATTTTACGCAACGCTTGAGACATTAAGCGCGCTTGTTTGCCGACGTGATAAGCGCCGACATCGCCTTCAATTTCATCTTTGGGCGTCAGGGCGGCCACCGAGTCGATGACAATAACATCGATTTTGCCGGACCGAATCAAACTGTCGGCAATCTCCAACGCTTGTTCGCCGTAGTCGGGTTGGGAGATTAAGAGCTCGTCAATTTTGACGCCAATCCGTTTGGAATATTCCGGGTCGAGCGCGTGCTCGGCATCGATGAAGGCGCAAATACCGCCGTGTTTTTGCGCTTGAGCGATAACGTGGAGCGCGAGCGTGGTTTTGCCGGAGCTCTCCGGTCCGTAAATTTCAATGACTCGTCCGCGGGGCAGACCGTTGATTCCCAGCGCTAAATCCAAACCGATGGAACCGGTGGAAATCGCGTCCACTCCCACTCGTTGTTTGCTATCCAAGCGCATAATCGAACCTTCGCCGAATTTGCCCTCGATGGCTTTGATGGTATCTTCAATCCCTAAGCCGGTGGCGCGTTCTTCTTTGATTTTTTTGGCCATATTATTCGTTTAAATTCGTAATCATTCGTACACTAAATTGAGAACTTTTTCTATCGTCCGGCCAAACTTATCTTGGGCTTCGAGCCGGATTATATTATAGCCGTGAGTGAGAAGCAATTTTTGGCTGAAATTACCGTCTTTGTCGGTAAAAATTTGCTCGCCGTTTAAAGAAATAAAAGCGATGCGGTCGGCTTGACCTTTGACTTCGACCGGATTCAAGCCGACCGCGGCGCCGTTAAGCGGAGAAGCGATGGCAATGTTCGGTCCGAGAATCAGGTTCTTGGTTTGAAATAAACCGTAACCAATCAACAGCAAGAAAAAGATAACCACCACAATGCGCCGCGGTGGAATTTCGTTTAATTTAAAAACCCGCTTCTTCATTGTTGGTATTGGTTTTTTCGTAAACTTCTCGTTGTTTGGCGCCATCGCCCGGACCAATCACGCCGCGTTCCTCCAACATATCCAAGAGGCGGGCGGCGCGGGCATAACCGACTTTCAATTTGCGTTGCAGGTAGGAAGCGGAAGCTTTGCCGGCGCCGATAACGATTTCCCGCGCTTCTTCATAAAGGTCATCGTCATCACTCAATCCCGTCTCGCCGTTCAAATCAACCGACAGACTCGCTCCACCTTCTTTTTCGTTGGTGAGCACAATCTGGTCCGTCAGGTCGTCTTGATAATTTTTGACCAAATAATCGACCACCGCTTTCACTTCCTCTTCGGAAATGTAAGCCGATTGAAGACGAGATGGTTTGGAACGATCACCGGAGAGATAGAGCATATCGCCGGCGCCCAATAATTTTTCGGCCCCGCCCATATCCAAAATGGTGCGCGAGTCGATTTGCGAAGAAACTTGAAGGGCGATCCGCGTGGGAATGTTAGCTTTGATTAAACCGGTGATGACTTCAACCGACGGACGTTGAGTGGAGAGCACCAAGTGAATTCCCACCGCGCGCGACATTTGCGCCAAGCGGACCACGGCGGCCTCCAGTTCGCGGGGATAAATTGACATCATATCGGCCAACTCATCAATAATGATGACAATGTAGGGCATGTTCTCGGAGGCCAAGGTGTCGCCTTGGGAATTGGAATCTAAAGGCGACACCTTGGCGGCCACAATGTTTCGATGATACGACTGGATATCGCGGACGGCGTGACTCTCAAGAATATTATACCGGCGTTCCATTTCCTTGGCGGCCCATTTCAAAACCAAGATGGCTTTTTTGGGGTCGGTGACGACTGGCGTGAGCAAATGCGGAATGCGGTTATAAAGGGTGAGCTCGACGCGTTTAGGGTCAATCATAATAAAACGCAGTTGGTCGGCGGGATTGCGATAAAGCAAAGAAACGATAAAGGTATGAATGGCAACCGATTTGCCGGAACCGGTGGCGCCGGCGATTAAGAGGTGGGGCGCTTTGGCGACGTTGGCAAAGTGAGCCAAGCCCGAGATGCCACGACCGAGGGCGACAAGAAGCGGATTGGTGGACTCGGCAAATTCTCTGGCGCCCAAGAGTGAACCCAAGCCCACGATTGATTTGGTGGAATTGGGGATTTCGATTCCCACCAACGATTTGCCGGGGATCGGGGCTTCGATTCTAATCGGGTGAGCGGCGAGAGCCAGAGACAAGTCATTTTGCAACGCGACGATTTTGGACAACTTAACGCCCTCGGCCGGTTTCAAGGCGTAGCGAGTAATCGAGGGACCGATGGAAACTTCATCCATTTCCACCACGATACCAAAATTGGCCAAGGTTCTTCTAATGATGTTGGTGTTGGCTTTAATATCGCCGGCGCTGGGTTTACCGCTATCTTTTTCCAACAAGGAAAGTGGTGGTGGCGTAAAAACTTTGTTACCTTTTCGACTGGAGCTCATTAAGCGCCGGAAAATTCCTTCATCGCTATCGGAGGTCAAGGCGTCGCCTTGAGGTTTGAGCGAGGTCGAACCTCGCTCACGAGACAAACCTGGGGAATCGGCAACTGATGTCAAGGTGTCGCCTTGGGAATCGGAATCTAAAGGCGACACCTTGACATCAGTTTCGCCGTTTCTTTTCCAGAAACTAGGGCGAAGAAAATTCAAATTAAGCCGAGTATCAAAAATAATTAAAATCGAGATTACCATTAGGGCGAACAAAATGATTAAACTGTAGAGGTCGAATAAGTGATAAAGTGGCCGGCCGATTAAGCCACCAATCAAACCGCCATTCCATAAAGATGAGGGGTCGGAATCGCGGAAAATGACGCCGATAACTCCTAACAGCGAGAGAAAGAAAATCAAACCGGAGATCAGTCTTCCTGCGATAAAGTTGGGCTGATTGTGGCGGAAAAAAGACACTCCCAAAAGGCTTAAAGCCAAGGGGATGATAAAGAAGCCGGCGCCAAAAAAAGAACTTAGTCCACGGTAGGTAATCAAGCCGACTTTGCCCGCGAAACCTAAGCTGGCGAGAATAAAGAAGATTGTCAAAACCAAACAAACAATCGCCACAATCGCTTGTTTCGTTTCTTCGCCAATCAAAGGTTGAGAGAGGTTTTTATTCTTCGCCATTTTCTTTCGGCTAATTATAACACCCCGTTGACCGTAATCGAAAGTATTCTACTGGACATTTTATCTTGTCCTATATATAATAAAGGACAATGAATGAGACAGATAAGGACAAAGAGCTAAAGGACTCAAAGACCCTTATATCGGTCAAGGTGCAAAAACTAACCTCGGCGCTCTATTTAGTAACCAGTTTCTTTTCTGATTCCGACCCGCTTAAGTGGAAGTTAAGAGACAGAGCCTTAGAAGTTTTGTCTCAAACCAACGAGGCCAGTCTCTTTGATGCCAGTATTAATTCTATCGGACAATTACTTTCGCTGATTGAAGTGACCTTAATTGTGCCGGGGATTTCGCAAATGAATTTTTCTTTATTGAAAAAAGAATATGAAGAAGTGAGACAAAAAATGCTAGGGGTTGTACCCGAGGCTTTGCCTTGGGAATCTGAATCTAAAGGCGAGGCCTCGGGTTTCTTACTGCCAAGGTCGGCGGCTGGCAAGGTGTCACCTTGGGAATCGGGAGCTAAAGGTAACACCTTGCCAGCCAGAACTAAACCGGTCAATAATCCTCGCCGCGAAATAATTCTGAAATTCGTGAAAAATCATGGTTGGTCTTCGATTAAGGACATTGCCCAAACGATGCCTGAAGTTAGCGTTAAAACGGTCCAACGGGAATTGGCGGAAATGGTTCAGTCAAGGGTGCTGAAAAAAGAAGGGGACCGGCGGTGGAGTCGTTATGAATTGGCCGCCCGTTAATGGCGAGATTGACTTTCGGTGGTTTTTTGCTAAGCTGTTAGCAATGATATTTGGGTGTTTATCCACACCAGACCTTTTGCGGGTTGCGGTGGATGAGTCTATAATATCAAGACGGATTGTTCATTGACAATTAAATAATTCTGTCTGGCTGCCTGTCCCTACTGAAAGGGGATTGTTCGGAAATTCCTTTCTTTCTTTTGTTTATTAATCCCTTTTCTTTTGGTCTTTGGTTTGAAGTCGAAAATCAAATTAAGGATTGAATTTAGAGGGTTAGTAAAATTGTGTTCCGGTAGTCGGGGATGTCGATCCCCTGACGATTGGACACGGTGCGTTTAGGTTCGAATTATAAGTTTCAATTAACGTATGAATATTAAAAAATTAGTTATAGGTTTGGCTGTTGTGGTCATGGTGTTCGGCGTTGCCGTTTCTGCCAAAGCCGCGACAATCGAAGAGCTTCAAGCGATGATCGCTTCGCTCACGGCGCAAATCGCGGCCTTGAGTGGTGGTTCAACCGCTGGCTCTCTGACGACGGCTCCGGTTCCGCCATTGACCGTTGGCAGCAGCGGCGCGCAAGTGACCGCTCTGCAGAATTGGTTGATCAGCAATGGTTACCAAATTCCGGCGGGGGCGACTGGTTACTTTGGTGCTCAAACCCAAGCCGCAGTTAAGGCTTACCAAGTAAACAAGGCCATTAGTCCGGCGGTTGGTTACTACGGTTCGATTACCGCCGCTTCGGTTCAGGCTTCGCTCGCTGGCGTTGGCGCTGGCACCGGTTCAACCGGTTCCACTGGCACGACTGGCTGTGCCGCTGGTGCTTTGTTTAGCGCTACGACCGGTTTGTCTTGCACGACTTCCACCGCTTTAAGTGGTGGCGCGGGCGAAATCAACGATGTTGATTATGTTACTAGCATCAACAATGAAAAAGTTGGTGAAGACGAATCCGATGTATCTGTTGTTGGTTTGGATGTTGAAGCCGATGATGGTTCTGACCTAGTGGTCTCTTCCGTTAAGCTCAACTTCTCAAAGGGCACTGGAGCTACCCACGACTTTGATAAGTATGCGACCGAAGTTTCTGTCTGGTTGGATGGAAAGGAATATGGTCGTGCCGATGCTAGTGAGTTCACTAAGTCGAACAACTACGATAAGAGCATCTCTCTATCGAGCGGTGCGATTATCAAGGCGGGAGAAACCAGTGAACTTTTGATTAAAGTTTCTGGTATTGGCAATCTTGACACGGCCGATGCTGGCGATACTTGGACGGCGGAGATTGAGTCCATCCGGACCGAGGATGCCTCTGGCGCTATTGTCACTGATTCCACCACTGGCGATATCAATGACGGCGCTGGACGTTCCTTTACCTTCGAAACTTTCGCTACCGCAACTGATGTGGAATTGAAAATTGCCGAAGACTCTGCGACTATCAACGACGCTCACGTTATTGATGTTCACGCGTCTGACGACACTCTTGATGTTCCGGTTGCTTCCTTTACCTTTGAGGCTAAGGGCGATTCTGATTTGACTATCAATCGATGGGGTGCCAGCACCACAGTGACTGGCGCGACCGATGTTGATGATTTGATCAAAGAGATTACCCTTTGGATTGACGGCAAGGAGATTGCCTCCGGTGAAGACTTCAATTCTTCCGTTACGCCGACAACTCAAAAGACTTGGATGTTTGATGAGTTGGATTACACCATTCCAGCTGGCGACAAAGTTGACGCTGAAATCAAGGTCACCTTCAATTCCGTAGCGGACTCTTTGGACGAAGGCGATACGATCGCAGTTGATATGGGTGAAAATCAAACCGATGATGCCGTTTTGATTGATGTTACCGATGAATCCGGCGAGCAATTGGTTGATGCTGACCTTACCGGTACTGTAGCGGCTGGCGCTGACTCGGTCTATGATAACGCTGTTAAGGTTTCATATGTCAGTCAGAGCGCGGTATCTGATGGAGCGGCTGCCGGTTCTGCTACTGGTGATGACACGGGCACCTTCAAAATCACCTTTGATGTTTCGGCTTTTGGTCAAGACATCTATATTGATGGTGATGTAATGGCGGCTACGGGCACACCAGCTGGCGCTGACGGTGTTACTTTTGCTACTAGCACCGATAGTACTGCAACCAGTACTGCCGCGGTTAGTGGTATTGTTGGCACTCCTTTGTGTGCGGCCGGTAGTTTGGGTTCGTGTACCTTGACTTCTAGCGAAACTGATGCAACTTATGATGTTACCACTGCCGGTCAGAAATCCTTCCGGGTTAAGGATGGCGATACTCGCCGCTTTACTCTTGAGGTTAAGATTGGTCCGGTCACTGGTGATATCTCTTTGATGGGTATCTCGCTTAAAGGTATCAACTGGGATACCGATAGCGGCGATACTCACGCCAGTTTCTACAACTTCAACCTTGGCTCATTTAAGACTGACCTCATCACTCTTAATCAGCAGACATAGTAGTTAAGTTGTAAATCTCTCTAGTTTTACTAGATTGAGATAGTTAACAAAAACCCCCGCAATAATTTGCGGGGGTTTTTGTGTGAACATTAGTTATCCACTTTTTCATTTTTATAATATCGCTTTTTTTAGTGTTATAATTTAATCAGTTAGTTTATTAGTCTAAAAATGTCGAAAATTATGTTATGTTAAAAAAATTAACTAGGAGTTTTCTTTTACTGTTGATTGTAATGGTCGTGGGTACCCTAGCGATGATTCCGGTTCAAGCGGCCACGACTGATTTTACGGCTGACGGCAATGTGGCGATAAGTAGTGTGATTCACGGCGCAATCACTACCGATCTCTTAATTATGAATGGTTCCAAAGCCGAAGGTTGGAATTTTGATAGTGGTAATTTTACCGTAACTAGTCCTGATTCTACTGCCGGATTTAAGGTTGGTTCTGGAAGTATGACCGCTAAGTCTATTAGAGTGAAAAGTCAGAACCAAAATAGCGAGGTTGTATGCGCTGATAATACTACTGCAGGTACCAGTTATGTTACCCTGCCAACCACCGCTGATGTTTATACTGTTTATCCGTCCGATACGTCTTGCGAAGGAGGTGGAAATAATGGCAGTAGTGGCGGTAGCAGTAAGAATAAAAAACCAAAAACTCCGGCGGTGCCAGCGACACCAGCGGTTCCCGGAGTCAGTGCCGCGATTCCCGCCACTCCAGCTTCATCAGCTTTGGCGAATGCTTCGCCCAACGCCGCTTTTAATCGGATGTTGACAATCGGCAGCACTGGTGAAGATGTCAGGGCGCTCCAAAATCGTCTCAAGGCTGAAGGTTTCTTTAAGACTGAAGCGACCGGTTACTTTGGTCCGATTACTCGAGAGAGTGTTAAAGCTTATCAAACTAATCATGGTATTGATCCATTGGGTATGGTTGGCCCAATGACGCGCGCGGAATTGAATAAAGCAACGGTTCTGGTTCCCGCCAGCTCTAACGACCAATCGATTCAAAGTTTATTAAACCAAATCAAGATTTTGCAGGAGCAATTGGCGAAGTTGCGGGGAGGCGCGAGTAATTAATTATTAGTTATATTATTATGAAAAACAAAATCGAACAATATGTTTCCAAAGTGATGGTTTCCCTTTTCGTTTCCTTGCTGGCGGTTGGGGTGCTCTATGCCGCTTCGACCATTGGCGCTAACATTGTGACCACTGGCACTTTATCGGTTACCGATACGAGCACTTTGACGGGGGCGGTGACGATGAGCAGCAGTTTAACTCTTGGTTCTAGCGGCACGGCTCATACTAAGTTTATTTCCGGCAATTGCGCTGGCAGTCGGCCGGCCTCAACCTTTGTTGCTTCTTCCACTGAAGAGTGGATTTGTACGGTTAGCGGCGCGGCCGATGACGACAAAGTTTTTGCCTCGCTTGATGCTCCCTCATCCGGAACGATTAACTCGGTTGGCTTTGAGGGCTTGATAGTTACCGGCGCTCGGGCCACCACTACCGGCGCAATTGGCGTGAGAGTCTTTAATGGCACTGGCGCCGCTTCCACTTCGGTCAGCACGAATTACACCAACCTTAACTACTGGATCGCCGATTAATCAGTTTGCGAGTAAACCAAAACCACCCTTCCCTTCGGTTAGGGTGGTTTTGGTTTGGTTTAATTTTTATGAAATGTTAAAATAAAAATATTATGGCCGATAAGTCGAGCGGCGGGGTTGATGCCCTAAGCGATCTTTGGTGGTTCATCGGGATTATGGTGGTGCTCGGCGCGTTGTGGATTGCCGGCGGTGGCGCGGCGCGTTATGGTAATAACGCGCCGCCGCCGGTCGTCGCTTCGCCGGTAAGCCGCCCGAGCGAGAGCGAGGTCGAACCTCGGTACCGAGGTTCGACCTCGCTCGCGAATTATCGCCAAGTGCAAATCAGCCGCGGCAACGCTTCTTCGGCCTATCAATCGAGCCGAGAATATATTATTTTAACGGCCGGTTATTCTAATTCGGCTCCGGTTTCGATTACCGGTTGGACGTTGACTAACAGCCAAGGACAAAAATTAGCGATTCAAAATAAACGATTCGTGGAACAGTCTTCGGCGCGAGTGGCGATTCCGACCGGCGCCCTTATTTTTGATCCGGCCGGCCGACACATTCAGAGTCCGATTATTTTGAACCCGGGCGATCGCGCTTATGTTATTACCGGTTCCGGTCAATCTTTTGGCGATTACCCGATTAAAACCAGTTTCAAAGTGAATAAGTGTTCCGGTTATCTGGAAACGCAAAATGATTATAAATTGGAGCCGCCGCTCTCGGGCAATCAATGTCCCGATCCGGAAACCGAAGTGGCGCTCGCCAGTTTACCGGACCAATGTTACGACTTCGTGCGCGGTTTAGCGCGTTGTCATATTCCCAAGGTGAGCGAGAATCGGGATGGCGATCGAACAGTGGATGGCCGGACAGGCGTTCCCAAAATTTGTGTTGATTTCGTTTTGCCTTATCTGGATTACGGAGCTTGTGTCCGGAGACATATTAACGACCGTGATTTTTTGAGTAAAGAATGGCGGATTTATTTAGGTCAGCGGTGGGAAATGTGGGCCGACAAACGCGAAACGATTACCTTGTCGGACGCGAGCGGCAACATCATTGATCAGTTAACTTATTGATCATACCGAGGTCGAACCTCGGTACCTCGCTACCCAATCTTTAAATGAAATACAATGAGTCGCCCATTTAATTTTTCTCCAGACGAGTATTATCATCTTTACAATCGTGGGACAGAAAAACGCGACGTTTTCATAACACCTGTCGATTGGTCGCGTTTTATTTTACTGCTTCATTTGGCTAATAACACCAAACCTTTGCATCTGAATAATTACCGAGGTTCGACCTCGGCGGAACTTTTTTCGGAAGAGATAACAACTCGACTGGTAGATATCGGCGCTTATTGTCTGATGCCCAATCATTTTCACATTTTGGTTAGAGAAAAAGATGATACGGGGATTTCCAAGTTTATGCACCGGTTGATGACTGCTTACACTATGTACTTTAATAAAAAACACGAGCGTAGTGGGTCGCTGTTCCAAGGTAAATTTAAAGCGAGGCATGTTGCCGACGATGATTATTTGAAATATCTGTTTGCCTATATTCACCTCAATCCAGTTAAATTGATTAATCCTAGATGGCAAAAGGACGGAATCGGTGACTCCCAGTCGGCTCTTAAATACTTGAACGGTTACGGTCATTCTAGTTTTTTTGATTACACGAAAAAGAAAAATCGACCCGAAAAAATCATCCTGAATCGGTCGGTTTTTCCGGAGTATTTTGTTACAATTGATGAGCATGTTAATGAATTGACCGATTGGTTGAATTTTAACAAAGAAAATATCGAGGTCGAACCTCGATGAGAAAATTGATATGAAATTAAAATTATTTTTGGTGGCGATATTATTGAGTTTGATAATGGCGGTGCCGGTGTGGGCGGGGGAAATTACGCAATTAAAGTTTGTTGATAGTCCGACGACTGTGGAGGTTGGTCAGTTATCTGATACATTAAAAGTCCAACTTCAAGATAGCGATAGTAAGGAAATGCAGACAACAGTAAAAGTGGATTTAAATTTTAGTTCTTCTCCTGCTGGAGGAGAATTTTTTAGTGACACTGGAAAAGAAAACCAAACCTATATCAGAAGTGGTTCTGCCAATAAACTTTTTCGTTACAAAAATTTAACTCCCGGTGTTTATACAATAACAGTATCAGCTATTGGTAAATCCTGGCAAACGACGCAAACAATTACGGTCGGTGCTACTGGCGGTAATTCTGGTGGCGATAATCCGGTCGATGAAGTCCTCGACCCCGACTCCAATGACAGCGGTGGTGGCTCTTCATCAACCGGCAGTTCCGCTCACGAGGACCCGGTGGAGTTGAGTGATTTTGCGGCGTTGGCGACTTTCAAAATCAGCGCCGGGCGTCAACGACTGGTCGCTGTCGGTTCGCCGGTGCGGTTTGTGGCGGTGACGAGCGGCGATTCCGGTAAAGCTTATTTTTATTGGTCTTTTGGCGACGGCAGTCAGAATTCGGGCAAGGAAGTAACTCATACTTATTACGCGCCGGGAATTTACCACGTGGTTCTTAACGCTCGGGCGGTCGAACAGACCGCGGTGGCCAGGACGCAGGTGGAAGTTTTTGTTCCCAAGTTGTCATTGGGAGAGATTGATGCTCAATCCGGCTTGGCGCCAGTGATTAATAATAGCGAGCGAGAGATTAATTTAGGCGGTTGGCAATTATCGGCTAACAATAAAACTTTCACTATTCCCGCCGACACAATTGTCGGCGCTAAATCGAAAATAATTATTCCGGCGGCAATTTCACAACTCGCTTTTGCCGGCGCCATGTCGCTCCAAAATCCGATCAAACAAACTATTGCTCAAACCGATGGAGCGGTGGCGCGTCGGGAGAAAATTTTGGCTTTACAAACCCAATTGGCGCAAGCTCGGGCGCAGTTGGCGAAACTCACCGAGGTCGAACCTCGGTACCGAGGTTCGACCTCGGTGACCTCGGTGATGTCCTCAACCTCGCCGGTTTCTGTGGTACAATCAACTACGTCAGTGATAGAATTGCCACGAAAAACTGGTTGGTGGACCAAATTAGTCAATGAAATATTTTGATAAAGATTTTTGGAAAATGGCTTCCGGTTTCTTGGTGATTATCGCCTTGGCGCTAATTAGTATTTACATTTTGCAATATATCCGTATACTCTAGGGATAAGCCGAAGAAGATAGGCGTCAATAAGTCCTATCGAGGCGTCGAACCGGCTGTTAGTCGTTTTTTGTTTTTTACGTAGTAAAAAACACCCCGCGAAGCTTTCTTGACCAGCGAAGCCTTGGCGAAGTTGGTAGCGAAGTGGGGTAAATCAACAATAGAATGGCAATTACCAAAAACCAGAAGCAGGAAATCGTCGCGACCCTCAAGGAGCGAATTAAGGGAGTGGCGTCCATCGTCTTCGTCAATTTTCACGGTCTGTCGGTGGCTTTAGCGACCGAATTGCGGAAAAAGCTCCGCGGTCAAGAGGTTGGTTTGATGGTCGCCAAGAAGACTTTGATTCGCCGCGCTTTTGCCGATGAAAAGATAACCGGTGAAATGCCGGAATTATTGGGCGAAGTGGCGTTGGCTTATGGCAAAGACCAGCTCCTTCCGGCGCGCAGCGTTTATGAATTCGAAAAGGCCAACAAAGATTTAGTTAAGATTTTGGGCGGAGTGTTCGAAGGTAAATACGTCAATGCGGCCATGATGACGGAAATCGCCTCCATTCCCGGACGAGAAGTGTTGTATGGTAAATTGGTGAATATTCTTAATTCGCCAATTCAGCGGTTCGTGATGGCGTTAAATGAAGTAAGTAAGTTAAAAACCAATTAATTATGGATAAATATAAAGATTTAATCGATAAAGTCGAAGCGATGAGCGTGCTTGAACTCAACGGCCTAGTAAAGGCGTTGGAAGAAAAATTCGGGGTTAGCGCCCAAGCGGTGGTGGTGGCTAGTGGCGTTGCCGGCGGGGCGGAAGTGGAGGAAAAGGATTCCTTTAACGTTATCCTAAAGTTCGGCGGTGATAAGAAAATCCAAGTGATTAAGGTGATTAAGGAAGTTTTGAGCCTTGGTCTTAAAGAAGCTAAGGACCTGGTTGATGCCGCTCCTTCAACCTTGAAGGAAAATGCCAAAAAGGAAGAGGCGGAAACCTTAAAGAAGAAGATTGAAGAAGCTGGCGGTCAAGTGGAGCTGAAATAGTCTGGGGCGTGTTATACTAGCGCCATGGAGATCTTGGGCAAATTATTCGGCAGTGTGGCTAAGGTTAAATTGATGCGCCTGTTCTTGCTTAATCCGGAATTAGCGTTGCCGACCGAGGAGGTGATTAAGCGGAGCCGAGTTTCGGGGGTGACGACGCGTAAAGAATTGAAATTGCTGGAAGAGATTGGTTTGGTGACTAAAAAAACAAAAAATAGCAACGCAATTTGGCAACTTAATGCCACCTTTCCCCTCCTGTCTCATTTGCGAAGTTTGGTAAAGAGTAATTTGCTGGACCGCCGGCAGGAGTTGATTCGCCAGTTTAATCGTTGCGGTAAAATCTCGCTACTGATCGTTTCCGGGGTTTTGATTGAGGATGAAGATAGCCGCGCCGACCTCTTAGTGGTGGGAGAACGGATTAAACGGGGAATGCTCGAGCGGACAATTAAGAGTGTTGAAGCGGAATTGGGACAAGAATTGAGGTATGCCATAATGGCAACCGGCGATTATACTTACCGACTTAACACCTCGGACAAGTTTTTGCGCGATGTCTTGGAATATCCTCACGAACGCTTGATTGACCGTCTTATCCACAGTGTCGGCCAGACTTGAACCCAAAGGTGCTATTATTAATAAGTACGCTTTTATTAGCAGTTAATTATTAGTTTAATATGCAACTAGACACCTGGGGACAGGTCATTATCTCATCTTTCCAAAATATTTGGTTCGGAGTAATTTCTTTCCTCCCCAATTTACTTGCCGCCATCATTATCTTTTTGGTCGGCTGGCTTGTTGGTAGTGTTTTAGGTAAGTGGATTGCTCAAGTCATTCGTTCGCTTAAAATCGACAATGCCTTGCGCGAAGTGGGAACCGATAGCGCTTTATCCAAGGCGGGTATTCGTCTTAATGCTGGCGCTTTTATCGGTGGTTTGGTCAAGTGGTTTGTGATTGTCGTTTTCTTGGTGGCTTCTGCCGAGGTGCTTGGCTTACAGCAAATTACCGGTTTTCTCCGCACGATTGTTTTGGCCTACTTGCCTAACGTGATTGTGGCCGCTTTGGTTTTGGTGATTGCCGCCATGATTGCCGAGGCGTTGCAAAAAATTGTGGCTGGTTCCGCGATGGCCGCTGGGGTGCCTTCCGCTCGCTTCTTGGGCAATTTGGCCAAGTGGGCGATTTGGATTTTTGCCATTTTGGTCGCTTTGTCGCAAATGGGTATTGGCGCCGAGATTATTAACATTCTCGTGATCGGCGTGGTCTCAATGTTGGCTTTGGCTGGCGGTCTCGCTTTCGGTTTGGGTAGTCGCGATGCCGCTGGTCGTTATGTAGAGAAAATCAGTCGCGAAATCTCGCATCATCAGAGCGAGTAATTACTCATTGATCTAGGTAATTACTCCTCTCAAAAACGGCGTCCCACTGGGCGCCGTTTTGGTGTTTGACTCTCAATCACCTTTCCTATAGTCTAATGATATTATCATATTAAGATATCATATTATAAATCATGTCTACTTTATCTGTACCACTGACACCGCAATTGGAAGAAATGATCAATCGTTTGGTTAAAAGTGGTTATGCTAATAACAAAGCGACCGTAGTTCGCAAAGCGCTTCAAATGCTTGATGATGAGCAAGCCATCGCCGAAGTGTTGCAAGCGCAACAAGAAGTTAAAGAAGGGAAAGTTTTCTATGGTGATTTGGAGGAAATTGCTAAAAAGTTTCGTTCATGATCCGGATTGGCTTTGCGCCACAGTTTACAAGAAAATTCAAAGCACTCGATTCTGAACTTCAGATCGAGGTTAAAGAAAAGGTGGAATTATTTAAAAATCCGGCAAATCACACTCAACTCAAGGTTCATAAATTACACGGAAAACTAAAAAATTGTTGTTCTTTCTCGGTTAACTATAAGATTAGAGTAGTTTTTCAGTACGAAGACAAAAAAACTATTACTTGCCTTAACCTTGGCGACCACGAGATATACAAATAGGTTTGATTATTAATCAAAGAAAGTGATACCGGTTTTTACTGTGCCACCTCTTTTTTCCTGCATATTGACTCCTCTTCGCCTTTCCGATACACTATCCGGTATCAGATATGTTAAATAAAAATCAAACGAAAAGGCGGTTTAGATAAGCCCGGTTTTTAGGCTCTATCTGAACCGCCCGACCGGGCGGTTTTTTGACCCGAAGGGTCATCCCTCCGAAGCTTTAGCGAAGGGGGACACCGGACGACTGATTCTTTGACAATTTAATTCCATCCCAAATAAAGTTAGGGTGTCTTTAGATTTATTTGGAGATGGGCAGGTAGAAAAATGTAAGCAAAATGTGATTATCAAATTTCCTAATAGGAAATTAAGAGCATATGGTGGATGCCTTGACTCTAAGAGGCGATGAAGGACGTGGCGTGGCGGCGATACGCTTCGGGGAGGTGCCTAGCAACCTTTGATCCGAAGATTTCCGAATGAGGAAACTCTACCAGCGATGAGCTGGTAATCCTGAGCGTAAGCGAAGGATGCGCACCCGGGGAAGTAAAACATTCTAGTACCCGGAGGAAAATAAACTAATAAGTATTCCCTTAGTAGCGGCGAGCGAAAAGGGATCAGCCCAAACCCGACAAAAGCCGAAAGGCATTTTGACGGGGGTTGTAAGATGACGATGCCCCGAGTTTATTCGAGGGGGGAAAGTTACAAAATAAAATATTAAGGGAAGCGACTGGGAAGTTGCGCCATAGAGGGTAATAGCCCCGTACCTGAAAATATTTTATCTTTCTGATTGTCAATCTTGAGTACCAGAGGACACGACTGGCTTCTGGGAATCTGCCGGAACTAACCGGCAAGGCTAAATACTCTTAGAGATCGATAGTGAACAAGTACCGTGAGGGAAAGGTGAAAAGCAGCCCGGTGAGGGCATTGAAATAGACCTGAAACCATATGCTTACAAGGAGTGGGAGCCCCTTCGGGGGTGACCGCGTGCCTATTGAAGAATGAGCCAACGAGTTTACGCGTACTGCTCAACTAAATCCTTATGGGATGGAGTTACAGGGAAACCGAGTTTTAATAGAGCGAAAAATACGTAGTACGTGTAAGACCCGAAGCCAGG
>Ga0172379_10002504_pt1 | contig 32108 bp, 27 predicted proteins | sample GrowelOW334metaG_FD_119756 | JGI IMG/M metagenome (GOLD analysis project Ga0172379, IMG submission 119756) | Groundwater microbial communities from an aquifer near a municipal landfill in Southern Ontario, Canada - Groundwater well OW334 metaG | ecosystem: Environmental > Aquatic > Deep...
ATTTCGCTGTTACTTGACATTGATTTTATTTGCCCTACAATAAACAAACTATTTAAATTTTATTTTTGAAATGTTAAACACCCAGCAAAAAAAACAATTGCAAGAACTAGCCGCCAAACATGGCACCCCGCTTTTAGTGGTGGATCATGAAAAATTACGGCAGAATTATTTAGAGTTTAAAGAAAAATTACCAACAGTCCAAGCGTATTTTGCGGTCAAAGCAAACTCTGATACTGATATCATAAAAACTATGTACGACATGGGGGCTAGTTTTGATGTAGCTTCTTTTCAGGAATTTATGAAAGTTTACAATAATATTAAACACTTCCCGGAAAAAGAAAGACAACAGTATATTTGGGATAATATAATTTATGCCAATACTATCAAGCCAGCTTCAATCTTAAGAAAGTTGAATGTCTATAAACCATTAGTTACTTTTGACAATATTGAAGAATTAAAGAAAATCAAAAAAAACGCTCCGGACGTACGTTTAGTTTTGAGAATTCGCGTGCCAAATACTGGCTCAATGGTAGAGCTTTCCAGTAAATTCGGTGTTCACCCCGGAGAAGCAGTCGATTTAATGGCAGAAGCCATAGGCATGGGACTAGGAGTGGAAGGCATTAGCTTTCATGTGGGTAGCCAATGTAATAATTTTGAAAATTACGTTTTAGCCCTTTCTTTGTCTTCTTCAATTTTTAAAGAAGCGCAATTAAGAGGATTGGATATAGGTTTTATAGATAAAGACGGCAAAAAAATGAAAGTCCTGGATATCGGGGGCGGTTTCCCTGTGAAATACACACCAGATGTAAAACCTTTTTCGATGTTGGCTAGAAAAATAAATTCAGAAATTAAAAGAATGTTTAATGGTGATGTTGACGTCATTGCCGAACCAGGAAGATTTATGGTAGCTAGCACTTGCACCTTGGTTACAAAAATTATCGGAAAATCTATCCGTGACGGAAAAACTTGCTATTACTTAGACGACGGAGTTTATAATACTTTTTCTGGACAAGTTTATGACCATCAAAGCTATCCTCTTCATTCTTTTAAAGATGGAGAGAAAAAAGTCTGCGCTACTTTTGGTCCTACCTGCGACGCTTTTGACACTATTTCCCTAGCAGATGAATTGCCAGAAGATTTAGAAATTGATGATTTGCTTTATGCTGAAAACATTGGCGCTTATACTACCGCTTCTTCTTCTTTCTTTAATGGATTTAAGCCGACAAAAATTGTTTCAGTAAATAAATGCACTTCAGACGAGCCTTGTTCCTGTGGTAGTAATAAGAAATTCAAAGATTGCGGAATTTTAAATACCGATGAGCATAAATCTCTCCACCATTTAATGTCAAAAGATACGAATGGTAAGGATCCTAAAGAAACAAAAAAGAAAAATTTATCCTAAGTATGATTTTAAAAATTTTTTTTTAAATTCAAAAAAATTCTCATCAATAATAGACTGTCGAATTTTTTTAACTAAGTTGACTATAAAATACAAGTTATGAGTTGAGGCCAAGGTGCCAGCGAGCATTTCTTTACCGTGAAAAAGATGCGCAATATACGCTTTTGTGTAATTTTTACAGGTATAGCATTCACAATCTTTTTCAACAGGTGAAAAATCATTTCTGTACTTCGTATTCATTATAATTATTTTCCCATTTCTTGTGTAAATTGTTCCATTTCTACCTAGTCGCGTCGGAGCGACACAATCAAAAAGATCTACTCCATTTTCTATTCCCATAAAAAGATCTTCTGGCTCCCCTATGCCAAGCAAGTGGCGAGGTTTTTCTTCTGGTAGTATTTCATTCACCCATTTTACGGCGGTAGACATGTCATCTTTCGCAAAACTTCCGCCAATACCAAAACCATCAAAACCTAAACTGCTAATAAATTTAGCAGACTTTTTGCGAAGGCTCTCGTCTCGTCCACCTTGCACAATGCCAAAAAGTGCTGAAGCCGCGTCGGCATGCTTTTGTGAAGAAGTGGCTGAGCGAAGCGAGGAACCGAGCGACTGAATAAAAACATCCGGCGAGGCTTCAGCAGGCAAAACATTCTCGGACTCACCACGAAAATTTTCTGTTGAAAATTTTCTCTGTCCGTCGTCGTCACTCCTACCAAGGGTTCGCTCGAGAATGTTTTGCCTTTCGCTTAATTTCTTATGTTCTCGCAAACTCCTCTCCGCCCAGCGATGAGTCCGCTCTAGCGCTTCTTCTTGATATTTTAAATCCTCAGTCGGGCTAGTGCATTCATCAAAAGCAAAAATTATATCCGCTCCTAAATTATGTTGAATCTGAATTGATTTTTCGGGAGTAATATAATGGATAGATCCATCAAGGTGTGATTTGAAAGAAACACCATCTTGTCCTATTTTTGCCAAACGAGGAGCATCACTGTCATCAAAACGTTCAGGAATCAACAAAGAAGGATCAGTAATTTTTATAAGTTTAGATATATCTTTTCCATAAGCAACACCAAGAGAAAACACTTGGAAACCGCCAGAATCAGTCATCGTTGGACCTTTCCAATTCATAAACTTACCAATACCGCCCGCATCTCGCACTATTTCATCTCCTGGTTGCAAATAAAGATGGTAAGTGTTTCCGAGCACTACTTGCGTGCCCGTTTCTTTCACTTGTTCTGGATTTAAAGATTTTACAGTTGCCTTGGTCCCGACAGCCACAAAAGCCGGAGTCAAAATATCTCCATGCGGAGTTTTAATTACCCCCGCCCTCCCTAAGCTATTTTTCAATTTTTTTTCTATTTTAAATTGCATTAGTTCTTTAACAATACAAGGTTTGTCCTTACGCAAGAAAGAAAAGCTCAACAACTAACTATAAAATACTTTTTAAATCACTGAGAATTTTTTTGTATTTTGTGTCGTCCTCTTCTCTTTGTATTTTTTTTCTCTCTTCTAGTATTTTTTTATCAGAAATATTCTTAGTTGATTTTTCTACTAGTTCGGCTCTTTTAGATAAATTTAACTCTTCAAGTTTTTTTAGTGCAACTTTTTTATATAGAAAACCAGAAGGATTGGTTAGATCCTTTTTATAGACAGTCACAATCTTATTTTCAACCACCTTAACTTTCCAATCACTTTCAACTTGACCGTTTGATCTTTTAATAAAAACTAATTGTTCAGGTAAAAATACTAGATTGTCTCCCACTAATTCATTAGAAATCTCCTGCATAAAATCAGAGCTTAAATTTATACTTATTAATTCCCTCCCTTTCTTTTACTCAAAACTTCTTCTGCAATTTTTTGCACATCCTTAAAAGTAAACCCCGATCCAGTAGTAGGAGTAATATCAAGAAGATCTATCTCGGAATCATCTCCTGCAACAAACATTTCAAGGGTTTTAATATCTAAACTATTAAACATTTTTGCTGCTTCTTCTCGTTTTTTATCTAACTTTTCACTAGAATTTTCTATACTCATATAATTTTTATTGGTAATTAATAATATTAATTATGTCACAAAAGGTTTATTTTCGCAACAATGTTTGAACATTGTTCAGGTTTATATATTTTTTCATACTCAACCCAAGCCTGATCAAAAATACCAAAAATGATTTTATAACTGGTCACTATTTTTTCGCTAGACATACCCGCAAGATAAGCGTCCCTTCTCTTTTTTAAAAGATTCTTACTTGGTGATAAGAAAATCATTTTATCAAAAGATATTTGTTTGAAAATTTTACTATCAAAAAGGAAAACTCCATCTATAAAAATAATTTCATGATTTTTTTTTACATTATTTATTTCTTTTATTATTCTAGAAAGATCATACCAGCTGTTTTCATAAAATTTTAAATAATCTACAGCTTCAATCATCTTTTTTATGCGAATTTCTTTTGGTAACAGAAATTTATCCAAGCTGATGCCTATGTTTTTTTTATTTCTAAGAAGCAATTCTTTAGTTAGATAAGATTTACCAGCCTGACTACAACCATCAATACCGATCACTATATTAGTCTTCTCGCTTTTCCATACAGCAATTAACTTATTAATTTCTTCAATATCTTCCATAAATTACTGCTCCACTTCCACAAATTTAAGCTCTTGAATATTAACTGGACTCGTTAATAATACTTTCGTAAAAGGATCTCGAGGATCAGAAATTGTTGTTTCCACAACCGCCAAAACATATGGATTAATGCCAGGCAAAACTACTTGATCCCCTTTTTGTAAAATAAAATCTCTAGGTAAAATAATTTCAAAATTCCCTCCACCTCGACCGACTAATTCCATAAAAATATTTTTCCCTGAAATAATTGCCTGCGTTTTCTCTCCCGCATTTGAAAACAAAACTACTTTAGAAGAATTTTCATAAACAGAATCCACCCGCCCAATAGGTATATTCCCTAAAGCAAAAACTTTATTCCCTGTCTTAATCCCCTGTACTGTACCAACATCAAGAACTAAAGTATCGTATACGCTTTGATTTGGCTTAGCTAAAATAGCTGCCAACACCATCTTAGCTTTTTCATTTTTTCTGCTTAAAATTTCCTTGAGAGAAATATTTTCGGCTACAACAGAATCATAATTGGCTCTATCAGCCGTACTTTCTGCTATTTGATTTTTTAAATTTTGATTTTCTAAAGAAAGAGAATTTTTAGAAACAAAATATGAACTGGTATTTTTTAATTTTTCACCCACATTCTGCCCGACAATTAAAATAGGACGAAAAAAACCTTGGCTTATATAAGAAAGCCCATTAAAAATACTTAATCTAAAATAGAATAAAATAATCAAAACAACAATGCCTAATACAATTTTAAAAATCTTATTTCTTTGTATTTTTTTATCTAGGAGGTAGCTCATCTTGATTTCCAATCAAAATATCTTTATAAAGTGGGATATTATCTAAAATCACTCCTGTACCGCGAGCCACAGCTGAAAGCGGATCTTCCACAACATAAACTGGGATTTTAAGAACTTTTTGTAAAAGTTGACCAAGTCCATTAAGCAAAGCTCCACCGCCAGATAAAGTAATTCCGCGATGCATTATATCAGATAAAATCTCCGGAGGAGTTGATTCTAGCATATCTTTCACGCCATCTACTAAACCTTTAATTGATAAAGAAATTGCTTCACGAATGTCAGAATCTGTAACCACTACTTCGCGTGGAAGCCCAGTCAAAAGATCTCGCCCATGAACTTCTGTTTCCATATATTCTCCGGGAATTACTGAACCAATGGCAATTTTTACCATTTCTGCAGTTCTTTCTCCAATCAAAATTTTAAATTCATCACGCATATAAGAGATAATGTCATTATTCAATCTATCACCAGCTATTTTTAAATTTTTTGACTTTACGATTCCTCCCAGAGAAATAACAGCGATGTCTGTCGTGCCTCCACCGATATCTATAATCATAGAACCTACAGGATCTTTAATAGGGAGTCTTATTCCAATAGCAGCCGCCATTGGTTCTTCTACTAAAAAGACTTCCCTTGCTCCAGCGCTCCTAGCAGCATCATATACAGCCCGTGTCTCCACATTTGTCGTGCCAGAAGGCACACCGACCAGAACTCTCGGTCGAGCTAATTTTTTAGATATTTTATCCGCTTTGTTTATTAAATAAGAAAGCATTTCTTCAGTAACTTCAAAATCAGAAATAACACCGTCTACAAGCGGACGAATAGCTTTGATATGCCCAGGAGTACGTCCCAGCATTTCTTTGGCTTGTGTACCCACTGCTAAAATTTGATTTGTTTTGATATTGAGAGCCACGACCGATGGTTCATTTATTACAATCCCGTGACCTTTTAAATATACTAAGGTATTAGAAGTACCTAGGTCTATCCCTATATCATTAGAAATTAATTTGTAAAATTTTTCAAACATAATAATTTTATTAATTCATCGAGCGTTACTATTTTCCCCTTTTCTTCCGTACGTTTTTTTAATTCTATCCCGCCTTCTTTTATACTTCTTGCTGAAACAACAGCTCGAAATGGTATCCCGAGCAAATCCGCATCAGAAAATTTTTCTCCAGCCGATAAGCCTGCGCGATCGTCAAACAAAATTTCCACCCCTGTTTTTGATAAACTTTCATAAATTTTTTCCGCTTCCTCGAGCACAATCTGATCATCACCTAAAACAAGCAAATGAACTTGAAATGGCGCAATAGACTCAGGCCAAACTATACCCTTATCATCAGAAAGAGTTTCTACCACTGTTCCCATCAATCTTCCTAAGCCAATACCATAACTGCCCATTACTACTAATTTTTCTTCTCCGTTTTCATTTTTATATTTTAGATCAAAAGGCGCCGAAAATTTTGTTCCAAGAGAAAAAATATTTCCCACCTCAACCGCTCTTTTTTCAACCAAATTTTCTTTTTTTAGCTTAAGTTCATCTACAATCTCATCACTGTAAACTTCCTTATTTATAGCAATTCCTGAATTTTCATCCAAATAAATAGTGTCTTCTCCGACAGAAGTTATTGTTTGAAATTCGTGAGAAAATTTTGAAAAACTGCCGCCAGAAGCAAAAGTAATGTAAGTTAAATGCCCAATTCCAATTCTTTTGAAAATATTCTGATATGCTGTTTTTGCCTTTTCATAAAAAACATTATGCTCTATCTCGTTCTTAGAAAAAGAATAAAGTGCTTTCCAATAAAATTCTCTACCTCTCATGATGCCAGACTTACTTCTAGCTTCATTTCTGAAAATATTTTTGAAATCGTATGGGTAGATCGGTAAATCTTTATAAGAACTCACATATTGCTTCAAAATATTTGAATAGGCCTCTTCATTGGTAAAAGATAAACCAATCTCTCCTCCATTTTTTAATTTTGTTTTAAACCAATTATCTACAACTTCATCACTCCATCTATTAGATTTTTCCCATACTTCTTTATTTTGAAGTACGGAAGTTCTCATCTCAACTCCACCAATTTTATCCATCTCTTCTCTGATGATGTGTTCAATTTTTTTTAAAACTCGTAAACCTAGTGGCAAGAATGAATATACTCCTGCCATTTCTTTATGTATAAAACCACCCCTGATTAGAAGTTCAGCATTCTTTGACGTCTCGTCTGCTGGTACCTCTTTCCTCGTTTTTGTAAAAAGCTTAGATTGTCTCATAGTATTAGTCATATTGCCTATCTTACCCGAAAAAAGTCCTTTTAGCAAAGTTGCAAAAAACAATTCTTTCTGCTATATTATCTATATGCAAAAAGTAGAAAATAAGAAAGAAATTGATTCAATAATAGAAAGAATGTTCAAGGTTGGAGCGCATTATGGCTACAGTAAAACACGAAGGCATCCTTCCGTGTCGAAATATATATTCGCTACAAAAAATAAAGGAGATATAATCAATCTTGAAAAAACAAACGAACTTTTAGATAAAGCAACAGAATTTATAAAAAATTTAGGAGCTAAAAATAAAGTTATACTTTTTATTGGTACTAAACCTGAAGCAAAAGTTGCAACAAAAGATGTCGCAGAAATACTAAAAATGCCTTATGTTGTGGAAAGATGGATAGGTGGAACTCTGTCTAATTTTACAGAAATAAAAAAAAGAATCACTGAATTAGAAACTTATCAAAAAGACAGCATCGGTGGCGGGCTTGATAAATACACCAAGAAAGAACGAGTGATGATGGCAAAAAAAATGGAAAAATTAGCAAAATACTACACTGGCTTATTAGGGCTAAAGAAAGCTCCGGACGCGCTGTTTATAATAGATGCAAAAAGTGAACACATAGCAGCTACAGAAGCCAGAAAGTCTGGTATTAAAGTAATCTCTTTAGTAAATTCTGATTCAAATATAAAAGAAATTGATTATCCTATTGTTGCCAACGATTCAGGAATACCATCTATTAAATTTTTTACTAACGCTATTGCTAATGCTTATAAGGAAGGGCAAAGCTCTGCGACAGAAGAAAATAAATCTTAAATAATATATGCCTACTCAAATCACAACAGAGCAAATCAAAGAGCTCAGAGATGCCACTGGTATTTCGGTAATGCAGTGCAAGCATGCTCTCGAAGAAGCTCTTGGAGATATGAAAAAAGCTATCGCTATTTTAAAAAAAACTAGTTCAGATATCGCGCTTAAAAAAGTTAATCGAGAAGTCTCCGAGGGAAGAGTAATAATCAAAATAGAAGATAACAAAGCAATATTAGTATCCCTGCATTGTGAAACTGATTTCGTCGCTAAAAATGAAGACTTTGCAACATTGCTCGAGATACTTCTCAATAAAGCACTAAAGGAAGGAAAAGAAAAAATGAAAATAGAGGCAAAAAATATGATAGATCCTGTGATTCAAAAAACTGGAGAAAATATTCAGTTGGGTGATGTATATGAAGTGGAAGGAAGTGTGTTAGGAAGTTATGTACATAATAATAAGATAGGGGTAATTGTTTCATTAGAAGGAGGTAATACAGAACTCGCAAAAGATATAGCTATGCATATAACTGCCATGAAGCCAGAATATATGGAAGAAAGAAATATAACTGATGATGCTAAAAAAACGATGCAGGAGATTTTTGAAAAAGAAGTTGCTAATATTGATAAGCCTGTAGAAATAAAGAAAAAAATGTTGGATGGAAAAATGGCGACCTATTTTAAAGAAAAAACCTTAGTTAACCAAATATTTATAAAAGATGGAGAAATGACAGTAGGTAAACTTCTAGAAAATAATCACGCAAAAATCAAAGAGGTAAAGGTTTATTCAATTTAAAAATAAAAAAATATGTATTTTATTCTAATTTTGTTTTTTGGATCACTCTTTGGAATAACCTTCATGATAGGAAGAAAATTATTAATGCTTCAAAATGGACAAATATCATACAGAGATGACGCAGAAACTTTCTTAAAAGCGCAATATTTTGAAGAATTAAAACATTCAACAATCAAAACAATTAAGAAACATAGATACACTGGACTGGTAACAATAGTTAGAATTTATGTAAGATCTTCTAATTTTATAAAAAATAAATACGAACAAGTAAAAATTAAAATAAAAAACATATACCTTAAAAAAATAAGAAGTGAAACTGAAGTAAAAGAAAAACAAGAAGTTCCGAAATTCTTAAAAATTATTTCGGAATATAAAAATAAAATTAGAGAAATAAAACACAAAATAAAAGAAGAGGAAAATTTGTAAAAAATGTAGTAGTGTTAATTAATAAAAGCCGCCTTAGCTCAGTTGGTAGAGCAACACTTTTGTAAAGTGAAGGTCCTCGGTTCGAATCCGAGAGGCGGCTCCGGAGGTTAATATAGGTTCAAAACGAGAGGCGGCTCTAGAATTTTAAAAACTTATTTTATTTTTAAGGAATAGAAACTTTTTTAGTGACTGGTTCTTGGAGTTTAAAAGATTCTTGAACATGATTTTTTAGATCTATTAAACCATGAAAACCAGTCAATACTTCATCATCGATAACTAATGCTGGGAGTTCTGTATCTTTTATTTTATAAATTTTAAGCATAGAATTAACAGCCGAAAGATCGATACTATAATCAAAAGAATATACGCGAAGCTCTGGGTATTCCGCTCGAAGAGTAGAAAGAACTAAACCCTGCTTTTCACAATCACTGCAGTTTTGAGCAGTAGTATAAAAATAAAGAATAAAGGCAGACTTTGTGCCACATCTAGAAGAAATCTTTTTCGCTAATAAATAATCTTTAATTTGCAATAATGAATAATATTTCTTCAAATATGAAACCTCGTCTGTGTTGCCTAAATTGGTTTCACTCCATTCTAGTTTACTACCAAGCTCTCCTAGCTCACTTGAAAAAACAGAATCTGAAATACTTTTACAAGAAAGCTCAGAGAGTAGAGAAAATTGAGTTTCTGAAGAAAGTATATCAATTGCTATCTTGTCTTGAATTATTTTTAATTGATTAATCTTTTGATTACCAAAATAATTACTTAAATAAATAGCCGTGACAAAAAGCCCTACAGTAATCAAAAAAACAATTAAATACTTTTTCCAATCAATATTATTATTCATATTAGTTAACGCCAAGCCGGTTTTCTTTGTAAGAGAGTATTATAAATTGCTCTCACGAGCCAAAACGGGGCAATGATAGCAAAAACTGGAAAAAAATAAAGCATATCTAAAGACAAACCCCATTTCCCTTCTGCCATTTTTCGTCCTAAAATCAATGAAAAAAATATTAAAAAATAAATAGAAAAAATCAAGAACATAAAAGTTTGGGTATTTATAAAAAATGGATCGAAAATAAAACTTTTTAACCTTAAACTAAAACCAACTGTTTCAAATTGAATAATTTTTGAATATAAAAAATTTCCCAAATTATAAACTATTCTACTAAAAAGATAAATTATAGAAAAAATAGAAATAACACCCATAGGCAAAGTAAATACAGCAAAATTACCGTATTTTTTCTTAAATAAAACTTTTCTATAATCAATAGTATTATTTAAAAAACCATATATCCAACGTAACCTTTGTTTGTAAAGCTTTTTGGTTGTTTCAGGTGTATTTGTATAAACATATGCATCATTGCAATGTTCTATTTTATAGTTATTTTTTTGCATACGATAAGCAATTTCCATATCTTCTGTATTATGACCATGACAATAACCTCCTAAATCATCAAATACTTTTTTCTTAAAAATTGTCATGGGCCCTGGAGTCACATTAATAGCTCCCAGAAAACAAAGCATTTTCTTAAAATAGACACCCATATTATATTCAGCCTTTTGTGCCTTTTTAAAGATATTTTTTGAATTGGAGATAATCACCGATGGAGCAACCGCCATAGTATTAGAATCTTTTTCGAAAAAACTCATAATACGAACAAGGGATTCGGGTTCCGCAAAAGAGTCTGCATCAAGACCACCAAAAAAATCAGTCTCTGTATACTGAAGCCCTAAATTAAGCGCGGTAAACTTGCCTCCATTTTCTTTTTGAAAAACTTTTATATTCGGATAATCTTTAAACTTATTTATCACATTCCAAGTATTATCCGTGGAACCATCATCAATCAGAAATATTTTAAGCTTGTCTTTAGGGTAATTTAAACCGAGTAGAGAATTTATTGTTTTTTCAACTGTGTTTTCTTCATTCCAACAAGGCACAGTAATTGTCACAGATGGATAAGTCTCTAATTTAATTTTCCCATTTCTAATAACTATTTTTTTTCTATTTTCAATAAAAGTAATAAAGAAAAACACCTGCACATAAACAGACAAAAAAATCAAAATATAAAATATAAAATCAAAAACTGAAGTCATATACTTATAATATCATAACATTTTTAAAGCTTTTACGCAAAACCCCTCCGACCTAGGTCGGAGGGGTTAAAAAAACTAAAATATACACAAACTACACCTTTTCTTCAGTTTTCCCCATTCCGCAACAAGCGGCACGTGCTTCCATATTTTTCTTACATCTGCAACCAAAAATCTTCATGATAGCTGCAAGGCCTACAAGCACATAGATTATCCCTTCAACTATTGGCATAGATCCAAAAATCATACGAACAACATTCCATGAATCCCCACTACCCATTAACATTCCAATACCAACTAAGCCCCAATTTAATCCTCCTATGATTAGTAAAATTATACCAATCTTGGAACAAATACACATACCTTTACATTTATCCATATCCATATATTTTTAAATTTCAGCCTGAGGCTGATCCGCCTATGGCGGAAAATTATTAATAATATGTTAAGTATACCCCCACACCTATTTTAAGTCAAAAAAAATAGGTGTGGGGGTATACTACTTTTTTACAAAACATGCTACAATAGTGTATTATAAATAACAACAATTAGAAAATATGCAAAATAATAATCAAAAATCAATAGTTGGCGCAATTATTATAGTAGGGGTCTTGATAGCTGGGGCAATTTTATTAAAAGATAGTTCAGCTCCCATAACGAAAAATTCTGAAAAAACATTATCTGAGCAGGTTGGAGTAGATAAAAAAGACTTTACCCAATGCATGGAAAATACTGATCTAAAAGCTTTATCAGAAAAAACAAATGCTGATGCGGAAAAAGCAATGAAGGGTATCCCTGCAAATGAAAGAGGTACTCCATATAGTGTTATCGTAGGTAAAAATGGGTCAAAATCTCAAATCCGTGGAGCTTATCCAAAAGAAAATATACAAAAATTAATTGATGAAGTAAACGCAGGGAAAGTTACAGATGTTTATACAGGCGAAATAACAGGATATCAAGAAGGAGATCATATTTTAGGTAACCCAGATGCACAAATAATTATTATAGAATATTCTGATCTCGAATGTCCTTATTGTAAAAAGTTTGGTGAAATAATGAAAGAAATGGTAGCTGAATCAAATGGAAATATTGCTTGGATTTATCGTCATTGGATAGTTCATCAAAATGCTTTATCAAAAGCTGGTGCTTCTGAATGTGTTTCAAAAATAAAAGGAAATGATGCATTTTGGAAATATATTGATTTAGTTTTTGCATTAATGAATCCGCCAGAAGTTCCTATATCAGAACAACTCTAATAATTTAGCAATTAAAAAATCCCGTTTTACACGGGATTTTTTAATTTAATCAAAATATAACTGGGTACAATATTTTGACTTCACTCGGACAAAATGAAAACAAGTTTTCGCTTTGCTCCTCGCTAGTCAAAATAATTTTTTAATCTGGCGATTTTTTCATGCTGACGAAGTTTTTCGTGAACTTTCGCCTCGATTTGGCGAATACGCTCACGGGTTACTCCGAATTCTTCCCCCACTCTCTCTAAAGTATGCTGAATACCATCAAGCAAACCATAACGCATTTCTAAAATTTTTCGCTCTTTTGGATTTAACTCATCTAACACTTCACGGATTTGATCAGAAAGAATTCTCCTAGAAGATTCTTGATCTGGGCGTAAAATTTTATCATCTGGAATAAAATTCTCCAATGTTGACTTATCATCATCGTCTCCGACGGGTTGCTCAAGAGATACTGTTTCTTGTGAGATATTTTCAATAACATGAATTTTTTCAACTGGAATGCCCATTTCAGTTGCAATCTCTTCCGCAAGTGGTTCTCTGCCAAGATCCTGAGAGAGTCGGCGGTAAGTTTGTTTATATTTAGAAATTGTCTCCACCATATGCACAGGAATACGAATGGTTCTAGACTGGTCAGCTAATGCTCGAGTGATAGACTGCCGAATCCACCAAGTAGCATAAGTAGAAAATTTATATCCTTTAGTCCAATCAAATTTTTCAACCGCCTTGAATAATCCAAGATTCCCTTCTTGGATTAAATCAAGCAAGGTTAAATTTGCGCTTCTCCCTACATATTTTTTTGCAATAGAAACAACTAGACGTAAATTGGCGCGCGCTAATAAGTTTTTCGCTTCGATATCTCCACGCTCAATTCGTTTAGCTAAATCTTTTTCATCACTAGCATAAATTAAAGGATACTGCCCTATTTCTTTTAAATACATCTGAATAGAATCATGCATACTTCCATTATTTAAATCTTTATCATTTAAATCTATATCTAAATTAAGCAAGTTTCCACCCTCTAGTACATCAATAGAAGCCGTTGAAAACTTTTCATAAAGCTCATCCAAGAATAAAATATTATTTTCAATATCTGGAAAAGTTTTTAATATCTCATCATAAGTAATAAATCCACGTTTTCTTCCTTTTTCTATAAGACTATTTGCTAAAACATCTAATTTTTCAGCTTTTTTTTCAGCAAAAGATAGTTTTTTACTCTTCTCTTTTTTAAGAACTTTCTTTTTCTTTATTATTTTTTTTAATTTTTTTATTTTTTTCTTTTTTTGAACTTTTTTTACCTGCCTCGCCGAATCAAGGCGGGCCTTTTTTATAACTTTTCTTATTTTCTTTTTGGGTTTTGTTTTTTTCTTCATATATATTACGTTATTTTTTTATACGACTATTTTTAATATCTTCTTTTCTTTTTGTTATTTCATTTATTTTTTTAAAAATTTCCTCTTTTTCTTTTTTATCTTTACAATTTTGATGCTCTATCATCTTTTTACTAAATTCTTCATTTAAATATTCTTCTTCTATATTTAGTAACATTTCATGCACATCCTTGTCTAAGTTTTCATCATTTGAATAAAATTCTTCCACCTCATAAATCAAATCTTCTTTTCTATCTTCATATTTTTCTCTGACTTTTTCTTTTCCCAACTTTTTAAAAATCAATTCTGGATCTATTTTTTTATTAGGAATACCTTCTTGCCAAAAAGCTATTCCTAGAAGTCTTCGCTCGATTGGGTCTTTCCTTAATTTTTTCTCTACATTTTCTTTAGCTATTTTTATATCTTCTTTTTCATGCTTGAATTCAAATTCTACCTTTTTTAAATCCTCCATTAAGGCATTTTCGGGAATCCCTGATTTATTGCTGATTAGTGTAATAAAATGTGATTTTTCTATAGAACTTTCTAACTCATTCATAAAAGGAAGTAAACGTTCCTTTATTTCCCTACCAACCTGCCTCGCCGGGTCAAGGCGGGCTTTTCTATTATCAGAATTAATATCTTTTAAGATTCTCGTTAGCATAAATTCAATAAAATGTTTAGAATTTCTTATTGCTTCACGCCATGCATCCACCCCAACTTTTGAAATTAAATCTGCTGGATCCATTCCCTCAGGTATATCTGCCACTTTTACATCCATACCTAGAGATAGTGCAATCTTAGCAAAACGGTTTGTTGCATTTACTCCTGCTCGATCAGCATCATAAGCGAGAACAATGTTTTTTGATAATCTAGTGATAAGCCCAAGATTATTTATAATATTTTCTTTTGACAATATTGAATCAGTCATGGCTGTCCCAGAGGAAGCTACGGTATTTTTAAATCCTGCTTGATGAGATAAAATTAAGTCCATTTGACCCTCAACAAGAACAGAAAAACCATTCTTCCTAATTGTCTCTTTTGCTTTATCTATACCAAAAAGTACAGAGGATTTATTAAAAATGGATGTTTCAGGGCTATTTAAATATTTAGCGGATTTTCCGTCATCGATAAAAATTCTTCCAGAAAAAGCAATAACCCGTCCACTAGAATCAGTAATAGGAAACATTATTCTTCCGCGAAATCTATCATAAAAACCTTTTTCAGTCTTTTTTACCAATCCAGCTTTTTCTATAACACTATCATCAAAAGCGTGACTTTTGAGATACGAAAATAGCTCCCTCCAATCATTTTTAATAAAACCAATACGGAAATTTTTTATACTTTCATCATTTAATCCCCTATTTTTTAGATAAGTTAAAACCTCTACGTTTTCCTTCAAATTCTTTTCAAAAAAAACAGTCGCTTCTTCCATGACTTCATACAACCTTTCCTTTTCACTCTGATTTTTTTGATCTTTTGGATTATAAGATTCCAAAACAATCCCCGCTCTACTGGCAAGTAATTTAAGTGCTCCTCTAAAATCAAGACCTTCAAATTCTTCTACAAAAGTAAAAATGTCGCCCTTCACCCCACAGCCGAAACAATAATAAGTGCCTCGATCAGGAGAAATAAAAAAAGAAGGAGTTTTTTCATTATGAAACGGGCATTTTGCTTTTAAGTTTGCACCTGCTTTTTCGAGCTTTATATAAGAAGAGACTACTTCTTCAATTGACAGCTTCTCTTTAATTTGTTGAACTGATGAATTCATATAAATTTAATACACCTCCCCCTGATAACACTTCTCACAATACACAATCTCCGGTCTCTCAGGTGCATAACTGGTCTCAAATTCTACTTCGCATTTGCCTTGGTGAGTATGAGTAGTTTTTTCACACATGCAAGTTCTATGCCAGAGCTTCAAGGGATTCCTTTGTTTCAGTCTCTGGTAATGTCTGCAGTTAGGACAGAGGTGAGGTAAAGGTAAATTCATTCTTTGATATAATTGGAGTTCCGGAGCAATGATTTTAAAGGCTTCGGTGCATTGTTCATTGCAAGTACCCTTATGTTCACATTCAATGACTTTTCCTAAGATTGTTTCATCTACTTCTTTGATACTATCAGGGATATCTTCTGTTTTAATGTCTATCGTATAGTTTCTTTCTTCTTTGTCTTTCCATTTGTAACCTTGTTTTAAAGCCTCTTCTTTGGTTAAAGGAAAGTATTCTTGAGCGATGGTTTCGTTGTAACAAAAGGGGCTTAATTCTGATGGGAAGAACTCTCCGTATTTATAGATTTTACCTTTACTATCAATGTAGGGCATATCATTCATGTGCCGGATAATCTTTGGGATTAGTTCTTCGTATTGTTCTTTGGTGTATTGTTTGTTGAGGATGCAGTAGGATTTGTTGCGGAGACCGACGCAGGCGAAGAGGTTAGAATTATTTTGACCATCTACAACATACGAAGAAAAAGCAATATATTCTCCATTAATAACAAATTTGCTATTAGAACAAAAATCAGCATTCATTGTGTCGTATGTTAACTCTCCTAAACTAGTTCCAAACCCATCTGATGCATCTTTTTGCTTAACGGACTTAACGCAATTAAAAAGATTTTCTGAATCAAGAATAAAATAAGAATTTTTAATATTTCTTGAATCAGAAATATTATTACCAGTTGAATGAATATAATTTTTACCCACCATATATTTATGCATAGTATTGATTTTCATTTCTTTAAATTCTAAAAGAGCATCTTGAAGTTTTTTATTGGAGCTCAATATATCCGCTTTTACTTTTTTAAATGTTTCCTTGTCCACTTTTTTATTCCTTATATAAAAAGACTTATTCCTTAAGTTTGTAGACAAAAGACAATTCTGGCAGTTGTGACAATCAAAAAGAAACATAGAATTAATACAATTCTGGCTATCTTGAGAAAATAAAGTATCATAACAACTATCACAGTCAATTAAATAAGCTGAATATTCGCACTTGCTAGTAAAGTTTGAATCTAAAACATTTCTGCATTTAAAAAGAGTATTACTATAAATACAATCCTCATTGTATCCACTGCCAAAAACTAAATAACAATTTTTTATATCAATATTTAAATTACAATAATCACTTTTAACCGAATTTAAATTAGAAAGCGAAAATTTTGGTACTTCAGTATACAACTCTTTAAATTGTTCAAAAAAAGGTCTAGAAAAATCTACTTCTTCAGCATATATATCAGCGCTCCATTTATCTGACCGCCAGCATTGTTGGCAATATATCTTAAATATAGTTTCTTTAGGATAAATTGAAAGAAAATCACCAGAACATAGATCGCATTTTCTTTTATAAAGTGTCTTTTCATTCCTCCATGACATTCTTCTTTTTGAACGACATTCCGGACAAAAAGTGGGTGCCGGAACTTTAATTTTTTCATAAAAAGAAAAATCTTCTGACTCTATAATAAAGTCATTTTTGCAATTCTGGCATACTTTTTTTTCACTGTTTGCCACCATTTTTATTTTTAATTTATTCTTCTACCTCAGAAATAATTTCTTTACCCTTAAACCCAGTTCCTGCTGGAATTAAGCGTCCGATGATGACATTTTCTTTTAGGCCTCTTAGTGAATCAACCCCGCCCTTAATTGCATTTTCTATCAAGACACGGTTAGTATTTTGGAATGATGCCGCCGAGAGCCAACTCTTAGTACGAAGAGAAACTTCAGTAATACCAAGCACTACTATTTCTGCTTTTGCTTCTTTGCCACCTATTTCTTTTACTCTAACATTTTCTTCTATAAAAGCAGTATTTTCAACTATGTCTCCAGTAGAAAAGTTGGTTTCACCAGCATCTTTTATTTTTCTGCGCGAAAACATTTGACGAATAATAATTTCAGTGTGTTTTCTGGAAATTGAAGCACTTTGAAGCTCATAAACTTTATTAATTTCTTCAATAATATATTCTTCAACTAATTCTTTATTTCCTAATTTGAACATCTCAGCAATATCAGCCGATCCGTCAGTCAAAAGCTGTCCTTTTTTCACAGACTCTCCAACTTTAACAATAGGCGTTCTGCGAAATGCTACATTGTATTCTATTTCATTCGCTTTGCCGTCAACTTTACTGTCAGATAATACTTTGATTATTTTTTCTTTTAAATTTTCTTTACCATCTTTATTTGTGATAGAAATTACTTCTCCATCAGTCTCGGAAATAATAGCAGGATTTTTAGGAATGCGCCTTTCAAAAATTTCTTCAACACGGGGTAATCCTGTGGTGATATCTGTTCCTGCCACACCTCCGGCATGGAATGTACGAAGCGTTAACTGAGTACCTGGTTCTCCGATAGCTTGAGCAGCGATTATCCCAACAGCTTCACCAAGTTCTACTAAACGATTTCGCCCTAAATCAAGTCCATAACAATTAACACAAAGACCATGTACTGTTTTACATGTAAGCGGAGAACGTACAAATACTTCAGTAAACCCTGCCCCCTCAATATTGTAAGCTTCTTCTTTAGTGATTAAAAATCCTCTATTATAAACAACATTCCCATCTTTATCTTTTAAATCTTTCGCAAGAATTCGTCCACGAATATTTTTAGAAAGTGGAATTTCAATTCCAGAGATATTTTCTTTAGTAACTATTTTCCCTTCTTTCGTGCCACAATCTTTTTCTGTGATAACTACATCTTGAGCCACATCCACTAGTCTTCGTGTTAAATATCCAGCTTTTGCAGTATTGAGCGCTGTATCAGATGCACCCTTACGAGCACCATGAGTAATAACGAAATATTCAATTGGGGAAAGACCTTCTTGATAACAAGGAATAATTGGAAATTCTAGAATTTTACCTTGGTTATTCTGAATAAGACCTATCATCCCTGTCATTTGCATAAGACTACTCATCGTACCTCTTGCTTTAGAAGTAAATAAGTCATAAGTGGAACCTTTTTTATCAAGTGTATTTGGCAGAATTTTTTCTAAATTTTTCTTAACCTGCGTCCAAATTTCAATAATTTTTTGATATCTTTCATCTAAAGAAAGAAGACCCTCGCTCCACTGCTCAACCATACTTGCTTCTAATTTTTTTCCTTCTTCTATGATTTTTTTCTTTTCCTCTGGGACTTTAATATTGTCCAATCCCCAAGTAGTACCAGAAACTGTAGAATACTTGAATCCAAAAGCTTTAATCTTATCCAAAATATGAGGAGTGTTTTCTACTCCAGAATGAACGATAATTTCATCTAGGAGAGAAGATAATCTATTTTGAGTCATCTCGTCGTTCACATAAGAAAAATCATTTGGCAAAATACTGTTGAAAAGAAGTTTACCGACAGAAGTTTCAAAAATTCCTCCATCAAATTTTCTGTATTTATGCGTATCGGTTGCTAGAACTTTTATCTTGGCACGAATAGATATAATGCCATAGTCAGAAGCGGTTATCGCAGTATTTGGATTAGGAAAATATTTACCTTCACCAACTTCCCCGTCAACCGACTTGGTCATCCAATAACTACCAAGCACCATATCCATGCGAGGATGCACTATTGGATCTCCATTTTGAGGTTTAAGTAAATTTTTATTCGATGCCATTAACTCTTTTGCTTCCCATTGTGCTTCCTCGAGCAACGGCACATACACCGCCATTTGGTCTCCATCGAAGTCAGCGTTAAAAGCCTGACAAACAAGCGGATGAACCTGAATAGCATTTCCTTCAATTAAAATTGGATTAAAAGCTTGAATACCCAAGCGATGCAGAGTGGGCGCACGGTTTAGAAGCACATATTTACCTTTGATAACTTCTTCCAATATTGCCCACACCTCGGGAGAACGTTCTTCTATAAGTTTGTTTGCTCCGCGAATATTAAATGCGAGTTCTGCTTGTAAAATTTTTGAAATTACAAATGGTCGAAAAAGCTCCAGAGCCATATGTTTTGGTAGTCCACATTGATTTAATTTAAGTTCAGGACCAATAACAATAACGCTACGACCTGAATAATCCACTCGTTTTCCTAAAAGATTTTGACGGAAAAGACCTTGTTTGGATTTTAAATTATCAGAGAGTGATTTAAGAGGGCGTTTTTGAGACTGACTCATTGCCACAGAATCATTTTGTTTAGCGATTGAATTATCAATAAGAGCATCAACTGCTTCTTGAATAATTCTTTTTTCATTTCTTAAAATAACATCCGGGGCATTAATTTCCTTTAATTTCTTTAAACGATTATTTCTATTTATAACACGACGATAAAGATCATTTAAATCACTTGTGGCATGACGTCCACCATCTAAAGCTACCATCGGACGTAAAACTGGTGGAATAACTGGGATAACAGTCAAAAACATCCATTCTGGTCGAATTCCCGCATAAGTCATCGCGCGAATAAGAGAAAGTCTTTTCTGTAATTTATCTTTTTCAACCATACTAGCTTGGACAAGCATCTTTTCTGTAAGATTTTTTAATTTATTTAAATCTAGATTTTTAAAAATAGAATAAATAGCTTCAGCTCCAATATTAGCTTCAAAACAAGTACCGTATTTTAAAGAATAATGATGAAAAGAAATTTCATTTAAAACTTTTCCTTCATAAATTTCTCCAATTTCCTTCTTTGTAATAGAAAGCAATGTTTTTAATTTTTCGCGAGTTTCATCATCAGATGAATTTTTTAATTTTGTTTTATATTCCTTATCTAACCCAGAAAGAATAGTTTCCTTTTCTTCTTCATGAACTTTAGTGATGATGTATCCCGCAAAATATATAACTTTTTCGAGATCAGAAACAGATATATTTAAAAGAATACTCATTCGTGAAGGAACTCCACGCAAAAACCAAATATGTGAAACTGGAGTAGAAAGCTCAATGTGCCCCATACGCTCTCTCCTGACAATAGAGCGAGTAACTTCCACTCCACATTTTTCACAAATAATGTCTTTATAACGAATTCGGCGATATTTTCCACAATAACATTCATAATCCTTTTCAGGACCAAAGATCTTTTCATCAAACAGACCCCCTCTCTCAGATCTGCCAGTACGATAATTTATAGTTTCTGGCTTAGTAACTTCTCCAAAAGACCATTCTCTAATCTGCTCGGGAGATGCGAGCCGTAGTGCAATAGAATCAAATTCAGTTGTATTTAATGTTTTCATATTATTTATTTTCTTTTTTTAAATCAATATCAAGAGCAAGACCTCGCAAATAATTCAACAAGACATTAAATGATGCGGGAGAATTTGGCGGTCTAATCGTTTCATTTTTGATAATAGAGTCAAAAGCAGCAGAACGACCGAGGATGTCATCAGATTTAATAGTGAGCATTTCACGAAGCGTATAAGCTGCACCATATCCCTCAAGAGCCCATACTTCCATTTCCCCAAATCTTTGTCCGCCACCTTGAGCTTTTCCGCCGAGAGGTTGTTGGGTGATAAGAGAGTAAGGACCAACCGAACGCATATGAATCTTGTCTTCCACCATATGATGAAGTTTAAGCATGTACATATATCCAACTGCTACGTCTTGAGCAAAAGCTTCTCCAGTTCGCCCATCAAAAAGTTTTAACTTACCATTTTCTGGCAATCCAGCTTTTACTAATTCCTCTTGAATTTCTTCATGTTTTGCTCCTAAAAATGGTGGGACAATGGCCTGATAACCGAGACTATTCGCGGCCATCCCTAAATGTATTTCCAGAATTTGTCCTAAATTCATACGAGAAGGAACTCCAAGCGGTGAGAGAATAACATCAATAGGTGTTCCATCAGCCATATAAGGCATATCTTCTTCAGGAAGAATTGTTGAAATAACTCCCTTGTTTCCATGTCTTCCTGATATTTTATCTCCAACTGAAATATTTCTGATTTGAGCAACTTCTATTACTATTTTCTTTATAATACCCGCCTCGAGCGTATGCCCTAAACTACGAGAAAAAATCTTTACACCAATAATGCGTCCGCGCTTGCCGTGCTCCATACGAAGAGAGGTATCTTTTACATCACGTGCTTTTTCAGCAAAGATTGAACGAAGGAGTCGTTCTTCTGGTGTAAGCTCAGTCTCACCTTTTGGAGTAATCTTCCCAACTAAAATATCATTCTCTCTTACTTCAGCTCCGATACGAACAATACCATCTTCGTCTAAGTCTTTTAATCTAAGTTCTCCAACATTTGGAATATCGCGAGTTGTAATCTCAGGCCCAAGTTTAGTATCACGAACTGCACAGATAAATTCTTCAACATAGACTGATGTAAATTTGCTCTTTTTCACGAGACGTTCAGAAATAACAATAGCATCTTCATAAGTTGATCCGGCCCAAGACAGAAAAGCCACAAAAATGTTTTGACCAATTGAAATTTGCCCATTCACGGTGCTACTCGTATCTGCAAGCACATCTCCCTTTTTTATTTTATCTCCAACATTTACCAATGGACGCTGATGAAAAACAGCAAAATTATTATTTCTTAAAAAATTAATTAAGGTGTAAGTTTTTTCTTGCTTATCGTCATTCTTACCCTTAACAACTATTTTTTTAGCATCTAAATAAGAAACAACACCATCTTCTTCTGCTATAACCAACCTACCTGAATCTCGCGCCGCTAATTCCTCAATCCCAGTAGCGACAAGTGGCATTTCTGGCAACACACAAGGCACAGCTTGTTTCTGCATGTTACTTCCCATAAGTGCACGGTTTGCATTATTGTGTTCCAAAAATGGAACCATGGAAGTCGCTATGGAAAAGGCCTGATTAGCCGCTACATCAATAAAATCAACTTCATTTGCAGGAATCATTCCCGGTTCTGTTTTTATTCTGGCTTCTACTCTTCCTTCAGTTATTTTCCCATTCTCATCATAAGGAATTGCAGCATGAGCGATATTGTATTTTTCTTCTTCGAGCGCGTTTAGGTAAACAATTTCTCCAGTTATCTTGCCCTTGGTTACTTTTACATAAGGAGTTTCAATAATTCCAAAATCATTTATTTTTGCATAAGTCGAAAGATGTAAAATAAGCCCGATGTTTGGTCCCTCTGGAGTATGTATAGGGCACACTCTCCCATAATGCGAAGGATGTACGTCGCGCACTTCCAAACCTGCCCGTTCACGAGTAAGACCTCCGGGTCCAAGTGCAGATAAAAGACGTATGTGCTCTATTTCAGCAAGCACATTTTCTTGCGCCATAAATTGTGAAAGCTGGTTAGTAGTAAAAAATTCTTTAATGCGAGCCTGGAGTGGTCGCTGATTAATAATAGCTATAGGCATTGCTGTGTCGACATCAATAATAGACATTCTGTCTTGAATATTTCTTTTAATCTGCATCATGCCTGTACGCACTTTTTGCTGTAGTATTTCCCCAATAAAACGCACTCGTCTCTGACCCAAGTGATCTATGTCATCAGCTTTGGCAAGAGGTGTATTATTTAAAAGAATAATATGAGAAATTACTGTAACCAAATCTTCTTTAGAAATTATTCTACGAGCCATTTCACTCTCGTCCATTCCCTTCCCGAAACGTTGATTAAATCTAAATCGTCCTACTGGAGAAAGATCATATCTCTCCGCCGTAAATAAAGAATGAATGAATTCTCTCGCATTATCAGCAGTCGCCATGTCGCCGTCTCGGAGACGCTTGTAAATCTCAACACAAGCGTCTTTTAAACCTTTATCTCCGTCTTTCGCTAAAGATGCTTTAATTATTTCTTCTATAGTAGAATTACCAGCAAATGCTTTCAATATCATTTCATTAGTCTCATAACCCATAGCGCGCAATAATGATATCGCAGGAAATTTTCTCTTTTTATCTATTCTTATATAAATTCCTCCATCAGACTCTGATTCTATTTCAATCCAAACTCCACGGGCTGGAATAATTTTTGCACCAAAATATTTATTACCTTTACTCTCAGATTCCGTAAAAAATACTCCGAAGCTTCGGGCAAGCTGGGGCACAATGACCCGTTCTACTCCGTTGATAATAAAAGTTCCGTGCGTTGTCATTAAAGGAAAATCAGACATGAAAATTTCCTGCTCTTTTACAGTACCGAGAATTTTGTTAGTTAATTTTACTCGCGCCTTAAGTAATCCTTGGTAAGAAAGTTTGTTTATCTTAGAATTATTTTCATCAACTTTAGATTCACTCAAAGAAAAAGAGGTAAATTCTAATTGGAACTTTTTTCCGGAGTAATCTATGATAGGAGAAAATTCTTTAAAGACTTCCCCAATGCCGGTCTCCACTAGCCATTTAAAACTTTTTAATTGAGCTTCAATTAAATTTGGAAATTCCACCAAAGGCTTTTTATATCTATTAAAATACTTTTTTGGACGCTTATTTACGCTTATTTCTTTAGCCATAGTTATTTTTACCTAGACAAAAAAAGAAATCGAAGAAAAATCAAAGAAAAACAGATGAAAAATGCTTTTCTTTAGCTTCTCAAGATTTATTTAGATTATTTAGATATGATTAAGTTAAAAACCTTATAATTAAACAATAAGATTGCATCCGATACTCAATCAATGAATCCTAAACACCCTACTCTATTTCATCCTTTTTGTCAAATAAAAATGGGGATTACTGACCGAACGGCTCAATTCCTACCATTTGAGCCGTTGACCCTAAGTAGAAATAAGCTATAATTGAATTATTATTATAATTTAGAAAATAATCATTATGACAATTGAAAGCAATGGACCAGATAATAAAAAAATGCTCGGGAGTATAGAAATGTTGAAGAGATTAAAAGAAATGAAGGGACAGAAATTACCAGGTTCAATGCAAGGTCTTCATGATATGTTAAAAGAAAAAGTTGGTGAACATAGTGAAATTGAAAAAAGTGATGAATTTAAAGAAGCTAATGAAGCCCTAGATATGCTAGCAGCAATGAAAAAAGGTAAAGCTATTGAAAAATCTGAGGCAAGTGAAGAAGCAGAAAAAACTAAAACCTGTGCAAAATGCGGTGTGGAAAATTTAGTAAATGCTAATTTTTGCAAAAAGTGCGGAAATGCTTATGAAAAATCAGATGCTGAAAGACTTAGAAAAATCGCAGGCACCATAAAAACATTAAAATTTATGCGAGCCAATCAGCGATTGGCTGAACTGAGGGGTGAAAAAATAGAGGATGATAGTGTGAGCTTTAGAGTTGACCTTGAAAATAGGTTTGGCGCTCTTGCGGATGCTGATGAAACGGAACCTGATGCAGCATTAAAGCTTTTGAATATAAAAATAAGTCTTGCTGAAGAAGCAAAAAAGACTGCAGAATCCAAAGGAAGTGAAAAAACAAAAATCTGTGCAAATTGTGGAGCAGAAGCATTAACTATGGGTGATAAGTTTTGCAATAAATGTGGAAATAAATTCCAAACACTAGAAGAAGAAAAAATAGAAGAAATAAAAAATAAAATGTAGACTTATACACAAAAATACCAAGGGTTCCCCTTGGTATTTTTGTCATTTATTCTTCCTCCACGCTTCTATCCCGAACCAGAGCAAAGCTCAGTACGGGACAAGTATTTTTACGATTATTTTTTAGCCTTCCTCCAGTTTTCAATAAGTTTGTGATTGCCTGATAATAAGACTTTTGGTACTCTGTAATTTTTACCCTTGTATTTTAAAACTTCTGGGCGGGTGTAGACTTCACTACTTGAAACTCTTTCTTCTTCCAGTGATTCATATTTACCGAGAACCCCAGGAATCTGGCGAGAAATAGAATCTATCAAAACCATCGCGGGAAGCTCTCCACCAGTTAACACGTAATCTCCTACTGAGAACTTTTTAGTTTTTAAAATTTTATCTATGCGTGCATCTATACCTTCATACCTTCCACAAATTAAAATAATATCTGTGTATTTTTTAGAAAATGTTTTAGCAAAAATGGTAGTGAATTTTGGAGCGCTTGGAATAAAATTTATTATTAAAATTTTCTTTTTATTCTTTATTTTTGAGATAGCTTTTTCTACCGCTTTTAATATTGGCTCAGCGCGCATCACCATTCCAGGGCCTCCGCCATATGGTTTATCATCAACAGGTCTGTAATTGTTTCGAGGCGCTTTAATATAATCTCTAGGGTTATAAAATTTTATTTCTATTATTTTATTCTTTATTGCCCGCCCAATAATAGACTCATTCATATATGAATCATAAATATTGGGGAAAATTGTAATTATATGAAAACGCATAAATATATCATATCAAAAAATCCCCTCAGGGAGGGGATTTTTATTTATATTCCTTTCAAGTCTTCCATCGCCTGATCAACGGTTTTCATTGTTGGAGCAGAACTCACAGATCCACCAAAAGACCCTACAGGCCGCTCAGTTCTCTCAGTCCTTTCGGGTCTAACGGAGCCTTCAGGTTCATTGATCTTCAGATTTACGCGAGCGTTATTCTTCATGCCAATAATGCGAAGTAATGTGCGAATAGCTTTTGCAGTATTCCCCATTCTTCCGATAATTTTACCCATATCGGCAGGATTCACAGTGAGTGTTATAAGAACACCCATTTCATCCAAAGTTCGCTCAATCTTCACATCGTTTGGATTGTCGACTAGGGCTTTTACTACGTACTCTAAAAATATTTTATCAGCTTCTTCTGTCATAATGTTTTTAATTTATATTTTTAATCTTTTACTAACCTTTGCAGTATACGACCGAATGACTGCTCAAATAATTATATCCCATAGTAAAATTTTTGCAAAATTTACTACGAGGCAGGCAAAATTACTTCTTTGCCTTTAATTCTTTTCTTTTTACAGTTGGTTTCTTTTTAGGTAAAACATTTACTTTCTTCCCTTCAATAACTTTTTGATGCACTAAAAAATTGTGCATTGTATCAGAAAGCTTTGCGCCTTTTGACATCCAATATTTTATTCTTTCAGCCTCAAATTTTGTCTCTCCAACTTTTGGATTATAAGTTCCGACAATTTCTAAAAATCGTCCGCTCTTGGTACTGTTTTTTGAATCAGTCAAAACGACTCGAAACGCCGGATCATTTTTTCTTCCTATTCTCTGTAATCTTATTTTCAACATCCCAGTACTAAAATTTTATTAATAATATTTATCGACATGTCCCCGTAATCAAAATTTAGTACGGGACAGGTAAATAGAGCTTAACATAAATTATTAAAAAGGCAAACAAAAATAAAATTTAGTCTAGCTTCCTGTTCTCACAACCCGACCAGTATTATACGTGGTACCAGTATTATACGTGGTACCAGTATTGTATACAGTACCAGTTCTAAAATTTTGGCCAGTTTGGTATGGAGTGCCAGTATAGTAATAAGTACCAGTTCCAAAATTTTGACCAGTTTGGTATGGAGTGCCAGTATAGTAATAAGTACCAGTTCCAAAATTTTGACCAGTTTGGTATGGAGTGCCAGTATAGTAATTATTGCCTGTTCTAAAAAACTGACCAGTATAATACATACTACCAATATTATAATTGGTTCCCGTTCCAAAAGTCATGCCTGTTGTGAAATTTTCCCCCGTACTAAAGGTTTGACCAGTTTGATATGCAATACCAGTATAATAAGTATTACCAGTTCTAAAATTCATCCCTGTTTCAAAATTCTGACCAGTTTGGTATGCAATACCAGTATAGTAATTATTCCCTACACTAAAGGTAATACCTGTGCTGAAGCTTGATCCAGTATCAAAAGTCTGTCCAATTTGATATGTAACACCAGTATTATAATCAGTTCCCGTCCAATAAATTATGCCTGTGCCGAAATCTTCCCCAGTAATAAAAATTTGGCCATTTTGAAAAAAAGTACCTGTGTCATAAATCGTACCATTTATATAGTTAGTACCTGTGTCAAAAGGCATACCAGTTTCAAAACTTCCATCATATGCTATTACTGGTATAACAGACCCCAAAAAAACTATTAATGTAATAGCTACAATCATTTGGAACTTCTTCCATCTATACAGTATATTATTCATAACCCTAATTATATCATATTTTAAATTATTGTCAATCACTCCATAATTGTTCATATTATGTTATATTTATGAGGTGAAAAACCACCTAAATAAAAAAATAAACAAATTACAAGGCATAATCTCTATTTCTTCAAAAGGCACAGGGTATGTAGCTGTTGGAATAGAAAAAAATAAAGAACAAGATCCAGAAATTGATTTTAAACATCTAAACACTGCGCTTCATGGAGACATGGTAGAAATACTCTTCCATCCCAAAAGCCAGAAACGCCAAACTGCAGAAGTTATAAAAATAATTTCTCGCGCAAAAATGCGTTTTACTGGAGTTTTAGAACAAGAAAATAATGTAGTTTTTTTAAAAACAGATGATGCGAAAATGTATACGGACATTTTAATTCCAAAAGAAAATTTTAATAACGCAAAAATTGGGCAAAAAGTTTTTGTGGAAATAGTTTCATGGAAAGACGCGCGAAAAGCCCCGATTGGAAAAGTAATAAAAATCTTAGGTAAACCTGGTGATAATAATACCGAAATGAACGCAATCGCGATAGAAAAGGGTTTTGATTCAGAGCTTCCAAACAAAGTAGAAGAAGAAGCAAAAAAAATCAAGCGGGAAATAGGCCTAAAAGGAATTAAGGAAAGTGATTATAAAGGACGTCGTGATTTCACGAAAACACTAACTTTTACAATTGATCCAGAGGATGCAAAAGATTTTGATGATGCTATTTCTTTTAAAGAAATTGCAAATAATGAATATGAAATAGGCATACACATAGCAGATGTGTCACATTATGTGAGTCTTGGTAGCGCACTAGATGAGGAAGCACGTGAACGAGGAACTTCGGTTTATTTAGTAGACAGAACAATACCAATGCTCCCGGAAACTCTTTCGAACGATTTATGTAGCTTAGTCCCTCACAAAGATCGACTCACAATGAGCGCAGTATTTATAATTAATAAAAATGCAGAAATAAAAAATGAATGGTTTGGTCACACAGTAATACATTCTCAAAAAAGATTTACTTATGGAGAAGCTGAAGAAACAATAAAAAACAGTGTCTCTACTCTTCATAAAGAGTTTTCTATTTTAAATAATTTGGCAAAAAAATTAACCAAAGAGAGATTCGCAAAGGGCGCCATATCGCTTGATCAAGAAGAAGTTAAATTTATTCTAGATGATAAAGGTACACCGATAAAAGTAATAAAAAAAGAACGAGGTGATTCCAATAGACTGGTTGAAGAGTTTATGTTGCTTGCAAATAAAAGAGTGGCAAAAGTTCTATCAAAAAATATTTCCATTTATCGCATCCATGACGAACCATCAAAAGAGAAAATGGCCGATCTAGCATTTTTCTTACGAAGCTTGGGACACAAAGTATCATTACAGAACGGAATAATTCCAACTCATGAAATAAATAAATTACTTGAGAATTTAAAAAATAAAAATGCAAATAAAACAATGAGCGATACAGTACATCGCGCTGTGATAAGATCCATGGCAAAAGCAATTTATTCTACAAAGAATATTGGTCATTATGGTTTAGCTTTTGAATATTACACACATTTCACTTCCCCAATCAGAAGATACCCGGACATTATGATTCATAGATTATTAAGTGATTATCTTGCAAAGAAAAAAATTGCAAATGAAAAATTAAAAGAAAGATTATTAGAGTATGAAAAAATTGTAATAATTGCTTCCGAGCAAGAAAAAAGGGCAACAGAGGCCGAACGAGCCTCCATAAAATATAAACAAGTAGAATATATGTCTAAACGCAAAGGGGGTAGTTTTGATGGAGTGATAAGTGGCATAACTGAGTGGGGTATGTATGTTGAAGAAATAGATACAAAATGTGAAGGCCTCGTACGGGTACGAGATATGAAAGACGATTTTTATTTTTTCAATGAAAAAAAACTAGAGTTAGTCGGCCAAAAAAAGAAAAAAAGGTATCGTCTTGGTGATCATGTTAAAATAAAAGTAAAAGTAGCTGATTTAGAGAAAAAAACCATAGATTACATTTTAATATGAAATTTATTAAAAAAATAAAAAATAAAACTAAATTAGTATTTTGGACGATACCTCCAATAATCTTTGGCATTTTTTTTGCATCATTTATTTTTAATAATAATTATGAAAAAATATTTCAAACAAAAAATAATGAAGCCTCAGTAATCCAACTTGTCGCACCAGAAACAACAAAACTTCAATATTATTATATAAACAATGATACAAAAGGCGGACCGAAAGTATCTGCAAAAGCTTATTTAGTCGGTGATTTAAATACAGGAGAAGTAATTCTCTCAAAAAACCAAGATCAAAAATTCCCAATTGCCTCTACCTCCAAGCTGATGACCGCACTTGTCGCTAGTAAATTAGTAAAATCAAACGAAACAACCAAGATAACAAAATCTGCCCTTGCAACTTCCGGCCAGAATGGAGAATTAAGATTGGGAGAAAAAATAAAAATTTCTGATCTATTGTATCCACTTCTTTTAGAATCAAGCAACGACGCAGCCGAAGCACTTGCCTTATATTTCGGCAGAAATAGTTTTATCGCAAAAATGAATCAAGAAGCATTGGCTCTCCAAATGAATTCCACTTCCTATGAAGACCCTAGTGGTCTAACTTCGCAGAATCAATCAACTGTATCTGATATGTTTAAATTGGCTGGTTATATAGCACAACAATATTCAGATTTATTTAAAATCACAACAAAAAGTAGTTATTCCACTAAAGCCCATAGTTGGTCAAATATTAGTCAGTTTCTAAAAAATGATGGATATATAGGAGGAAAAAGTGGCTATACAGACCCTGCAAAACAAACTGTCGTCTCTCTTTTTAATCTTCCACTTGGAAAAACAGGTTCTCGACCTGTTGCTATTACTTTACTTCAAAGTTCTGATCGCCACAACGACGTAGAAACTCTTTTAAAATATTTAAAGAAAAATGTATACTACGGTGGATCTGCTGATATAAACACCAATTGGGTACAAGAAAAAATTGGAATGCCAGACATAAGGGATCAGAATTTTGTTACATTGTCTTTTGCTGGTGACATAATGCTTGATCGCGGTGTAAAAAATTCAGTTAAAAAAAATTTCAACAATGATTACTCTCAACTTTTTGAAAAATCAGACAATCTACTTGAATTATTAAAAAATACAGATATTTTCTTTGCTAATTTAGAAGGTACAGTTTCAGATAAAGGTGTAGATCAAAAAAATTTATATTCCTTTAGAATGGATCCTGTGGTTATTCCGACTCTTAAAGGCGCAGGTGTGAGTGTTTTATCTCTAGCCAACAACCATATCAATGATTGGGGACGTAATGCCTTTACTGATACACTTGCGCGCTTAAAAGAAAATGAAATACTTTATACCGGTGGAGGGCGGGATAAAACAGAAGCCGAAACACCAGCCATTATAGAAAAATATGGAATGAAAATTGGCTATCTTGGATTCTCTGACGTAGGACCAAATAATATGTCTGCGAGTGCTGACAAGGCAGGCATACTCCTGGCAAATAATCCAAATTTTGATGAAATAATAAAAAATGCAGCCAAACAAGTTGATTATTTAGTGGTAACATTTCATTTTGGTGATGAATATAAAGAAAAACACAATAGAAGACAAGAAGAATTAGCACATAGAGCAATTGATGCGGGTGCAAAAATTATCATTGGTTCGCATCCGCACGTCGTAGAAGATACAGAAGTTTATAGCCCAAAAGATTGCACTCAAAGTTCGTGCATGGGCTACATCGCTTACTCGCTCGGCAATTTTATTTTTGACCAATCTTGGAGTAAACCAACAATGAAAGGTATGCTTTTAGAATTAAAATTATTTAAAGATGGTTCGATGACCGTAGCAAAAAATACCACCCAACAAAATTCTGTTTTTCAAATAAGTAATATAACAGAAGGCAAAGAAGAGAACGTGAAATTCCAGATGGCAAAAACAAATTAAAAGAAAAAGGCTGGGCAAATACTCCGCTCAGCCTTCGATAAACGATAAAAAATATAATATACGTTAAAAACCTGGATCCTTACAAGATGGACAAAGGATGTGGTTACCATCCACCGAAAATGAAACAGACCACCCCTTTTTCAAAAGATCATCAAGGTTTTTCACCTCGATTTCTTTCTTACACTTTGAGCACCATACAATAATCATTGTATCACCCCTTTTTCTTTTTTTATTTTTGTCATTTTTGTACTTTCTATTGAAAAACTAGCATTGGGTTACTTAAAAGTCAAACTTGAAAACAGAGGCAACACTTCTGCTCTTTTTCTCTCTATCTAATATCCGGCTTGTTTGAGTAATTTTTTGAGTAATGCAATTGGCATACCTACGATAGATTCTTCGTC
>Ga0172379_10002505_pt1 | contig 32104 bp, 28 predicted proteins | sample GrowelOW334metaG_FD_119756 | JGI IMG/M metagenome (GOLD analysis project Ga0172379, IMG submission 119756) | Groundwater microbial communities from an aquifer near a municipal landfill in Southern Ontario, Canada - Groundwater well OW334 metaG | ecosystem: Environmental > Aquatic > Deep...
CAAAATGGAACTGGTGGGGAAGTCCCGCGGGACCGTATCACACAACCGACAATCCGGGAGGCCTCGGCGACCAAGTGTCCGATAATGTGGATTTTTCACCCTGGCTCGTAACGGAACCGACCGTCGCGCTCACGAACGGAACCGAAACCGAAGATGATGGGATACAAGACGGAAAGGGGGTGGCGGATAAGACGAATTTCACGTTCAACGTTTCCGCATCCGACGACCTCACTAATGTTGAACTCGTCACCTCGTCGCCCGATATTGGTGTCAATCATGCGCGATATTATCTGTACGCTTCCGGAACGGAATCAAGTAGCTATTCCCGCGCCCTTACTTTTCCGAAAGGACACTATCGTTATCATTTTGAATCGAAGAAAGGAGAGACGACATACCGATATCCGGAAGATACAGAACTTGAGTTTACGACGGGATACTCGAACGTCGCGTTTCTGCCGGGTCTGGAGGCGAGTCGGCTTTATGAACAAGGTATCATGAGTGGCGACCTCGAAAACCAGTTGTGGGAACCGAATTGGAATGCCGATGTTCAAAAATTATATCTGAACCCGAATGGCACGAGTATTCGAACTGATATTTACACGCGCGATATTATTGACCAAGCCAATGTCATTCCCGACTGGAGCGGACTTTCGCAAGGAAATATTTACAAAAGTTTTATTTCTTCCATGGATACTCTTGTAGATAATGAAACCATACAAGAGTGGAAACCTCTTCCGTATGACTGGCGATATGATGTTGACGATATTATAAACAATCCGATTCAAACACAAAGCGGAACATATTCCATGCTCACCGAAATTCAAAATCTTGCCGAAACTTCCGATACCGGAAAAGTCATAATCATTGGACATTCAAATGGCGGACTGGTTGGAAAAGCACTCATAAACAAACTGGAGGAAATCAACAAGCCGAACATTGCCGAGAAATTCATAATGGTTGCCGTACCGCAGTTAGGAACACCGCAAGCGATTTCTTCTCTTTTGCATGGTGACGGTTTGCCGAGTAACGCGTTTCCGATTTTACTTAATCCATCAACAGCACGAACGCTTGGCGAGAATATGTCGAGCGGGTATAATCTCTTGCCATCGCCCGAATATTTTAATCGCGTACTTGATCCGGTCGCGACGTTTGACAGTTTATCACAAATGACAAAACCATATCTGCAAAAGTATGGGACGATTATTTCAAACCCTACAGAACTTCACGATTTTCTCCTTGGGGCAGAGGGAAGAACGAAGCCAACAATAGGAGATACATATACACCGAATATTTTAAATTTGAATTTGTTGACGCAACGTGAACAAAACCACGTGTGGCTCGATACGTGGGCACCACCCGTCGGTGTGGAAGTAATCCAAATCGCCGGATGGGGAATTGATACGATAAGCGGAATCAATTACCAAGACAAGAAAATGTGTGATGCTGTTATTTCTATTTGCACCATTCTTGACCACGAGCCGATTATGACAAGCGACGGTGATGGAACGGTGGTCGTTCCGAGTGCCGTGGCGAGTACGACGATGGAAAAATATTATGTAAATTTAGAATCTTTTAATTCAAAGGAAACAATTCTTGTAAATAGAAAACATAAAGATATTTTAGAAGTATCACAATTAAATGATTTTCTCAAAGGAGTTGTTTCTAATAATTATTTCTTGCCAAATTATATAACTTCTACAAAACCGCCGGTAACCGAAGAAATCAAAAAACTCCGTCTCAAAGTCCACTCTCCCGTTTCTCTCAATTTGTACGATTCTTTTGGTAATCACACCGGAATTTCCACGACGACAATCGGCGATATTCGTTACATAGACGAACAAATCCCCAACAGCTATTATCTCGAAATGGGCGAAGGGAAATATACGGGAACGGAAGAAAACGGTATAACGACGATAAAACTCATCGGCGAATCTTCGGGAACATTCACGCTTGATATTGAAAACGTTCAAGGAAATTCTGTTGTGAACACCACGACGTTTGCCGATATTCCCGTTTTGGAAAATTCCATCGCGATTATACAAACCAACCCGCTTTCAACGGAAACGTCGAAATTACAACTGGATATAAACGGTGACGGAACAACTGACACAAATATTGATTCCGGTGCTGGCATTTCCACCGACAATCTCGTCGGCATTATGAAAGGAATGGTTAAAACGCTTAATCTGCCAAAAAACAAAGAACAAAAACTCTTAAAAAACATAGAAAAATTGGAAAAAGTCATAAACAAAGAATATAAAAACGAGAAAAAAGAAAAACGAAAAACAATAAAAGCATTTCTTGAACTGGAAAAAACCATTGCGAAATTTCAAAAGAAAAATTTGTTGACAAAGGAAGAAGCGGACGAGTTAGTAAATATGCTTGGGCAAATTAAAAATTTGGTGGTAAAATAGAAGGATATGAATTACAAAACAAAACTTATTTTGTTAATATTATTGCTTTCTTGTTTGAGTGGTGTCATTTATTTTACCAAAATGTTTTCCTCTCTTGGATCGTTTGCGTTTTTATTTTCTTTGTCGACAGGCGCGATATGTGTAATATTACTTTTTTCGAGAGAAGAAGTATTCCATTCTTGGAAGAAATTTTTCCCATGGTGGTTACTTGGTTCTGCTTTTGTTGTTTTTATAACACCAAATACTTACACAGGAATTGTTGGTTTTGATCAAAAAAACACATCTTTTTTGTTGGCAGTTCTTTTTTTCTTCATCTCCTTCATCCTCATCGTCTACAAATCCATAAAACTCCGAGGAAAGTAATCTCGTTAAAAACCCGAAAAAAGGCGAGCCAATCGGTTCGTTTTTTTTGTTTTTGTCGAGGAGGGGAGATGCGAAAGACATGAAGGAAAAAACAAAAAGTCCTGAAACAAGAGATAAAAGTGGTGCTTTGCAAAAGTGGCTGAAAAAGAATAGGAAAAAATATGGTTTTGAAATTGATGGAGGGATTGTTGTTGAAAAGTACCCACATTGGAAAATAAACAGAAAAGAAAAATATGTTTACGAAGCAGAAAACGATTGGGAAAATTTAGGTTTGAAATAAAAAATTCAAGAATTGCTTGAAATCGCCAAGCGCGGGGTGGAAATGGCGATTGAGAAAGACGAACAAACGGCGGAGAAATGGATGAATGGTGAGATGGTGAAGCTGAATACATAGAAAAGATTATTTCTTATTGCTTGTTTCCGGTCTGGTATATATTTGAATTTATGGGGCGGTTACGATACTATAGAGGGAATGAAATCCGGAACCAATAAAGAAAAGGTGCTTTCCGTCATTATTACCTGCTACAACGAAGCGGCAACTATTGCCGAGGTTGTTCGACGGGTTGCGGCGGCAAAACTTCCCGACGGATGGAAAAAAGAGATCATCGTTGTAGATGACGGTTCCGAAAAAGAAACCGTTTCGGCTGTGCGTTCACTGAAAGATGCGTCTCATGTTATATTTCGGAAAAAGAATGGAGGGAAGGGGGCTGCTGTTAAAGACGGCTTGAAGATTGCGACGGGTGATTATTGTATCATTCAAGATGCCGACCTTGAACTCGACCCGGCACAATATATTGATCTGCTCCAACCGATCACAAGCGGCGCATCCGATGCTGTTTTCGGCTATCGCGTCACCCCAACCGAAGATTCATCTTATGATGCTTTCCTTTTTTATGGGGGGAGGACGGTTTCGGTACTCTATAATATCGTATTTTTGAAACGCTTTCGCGATATCCCGTGCTGCTACAAGCTTTTTCCGAAAAAATGCATTCCCGCGTTGCTCCGGATGCCGAGCAATGATTTTGTATTTGATGCCGTCGAAATGACACGCGTGATCGATAGGGAGTGTTCCGTTGCGCAAGTTCCTGTCACTTATCGTCCGCGGACGCGTAAGGAAGGGAAGAAGATCCGTGTGAAGCACGGTATTTACAGCGCTCTCGCGATTCTCCTTTTACGTTTCGGGATGCATCGCGATACGATAGAGATTGAGATTGTGCGTTTTGTGCGGTTTCTTATTTCCGGGGTCGCCAGTCTGGCGGTCAACCTCGGCGTTCTATATTTGCTTACGGAAAAATTCCACGTGTGGTACCTGACCTCATCGATCACCGCCCTCATTGTTTCCTATGTGGTCAATTTTTCGCTTCATAAATTTTGGACTTTTGAAAATTCCGATGGTAAAACGATCTCTCGACAGCTCAGCCTTCATTTTTCCATCTTTCTGTTCAATCTGGCTCTGAACACGTTCATTATTTATGCATTGGTCGAATATCTCGACGTCTGGTATTTTTCCGCGCAAATACTATCCGCCGCATTTATCGCGCTTGAAGACTATTTTCTTTTTTCAAAATTTGTTTTTAATGCAAAAAAATAATTTGTTGTTCGTTGTCCGTAACCGCCGGACGTGGGTCTCTGACCCCGTTTGAAACGTTTCGGACGGGGTCAGAGACCCACGTCCGGCAACGAGAATTATAAAATTATGACCTACTCAGAAAATATAAAACATGCGGCAATCTTGCTTATTATTTTTGCCGCCGCATTTTTAGTGAACGGCGCCGGGTATTTTTTAACGGGGATACCTTTAAAATACCATCTGTCTTCCGACACACTGGTACATCAGGTTCATTGGCAGGAGGCTTCGAAATATTACAACGGAAATTTTGTGAACGATGCGATGTTCCAAAACAGCAACGGGTGGCCGACGGGGCAGCTTTTCATAAACAAAGTACTGGTACGCGTTGCCGAAGCGTTTCGGATCGACTTGCTTGATTGGACCATATTTATTTCAGTATTTTCTCTCATCTTGTTTTTAAGCGGCGTGTATTTTCTTGTTTTTTACACGCTGAAAAATAAACTTCTCGGGTTAGTAATTTCTCTTGCAAGTATCATCCCCGTCATTTCTCTCGGGCTTTCAGGTTGGGGGTTTTTGGTGTTGGGGTTCGTGCCGAAAACGCTTGCTGTCGGCATAACCGTGTGGCTTTCGGTACTCTATTTTTCCGGCATCATACAAAATTCCAAAGCGAGAATTTTTGATTTTTTCTTGCTGCTTGGCATTTTTTCGAATTGGTACCCGATTGTCTTTTTTCATTACGCGATGGTCATGCTTACCGTCGAGGTGGTCATGGCGCGCAAAATAAAAAAAGAGCATATTCTTTACGGTCTCATATTTCTTGCCGCTTCGCCTGTCGCGCTTTTCGATCTTTTTGTGAAATCGACCGGATTTTCCACTCCTGACATTGCCGTTATTTATAACCACTACACGTGGGTGCTACACTCGTGGAAATATTTGATATTCCATTATCTTCGTAAGCAAATTATTTACAGCGCGATAATCGGCGGTCTCTGGTACATCTACCGGCGGATCCTGAAAATGGAATATCCGAAGGCACTCCATTATTGGTATGCGATTTGGTGGAGTACGCTTCTCTGGTCATTGGTCGGCGTAGGTACGGAACTTTTTGCACCGCTTTATATGAAATATCTGCTCGCGCGGATCTCTGTGTGGTTTTATCTCGCCTCTATGGTTATTGTGGCGTATACGTCGTACGAAATATATTTCGCTAAATTTAAACGAACAGTGCTGCATGCGGCGGCGTACTCACTTATTTTACTTTCAGTCCTTCTTTCACAAACATCACTTCTTTCTACGTATGATGGAATAAAGGATTTCAGAAACGAAGCGTCGGATTACAAACAGCAAATAGCCGCAATACTTGAAATAAAAGAAAAAGTTCCCACAGGGACGATACTTCTCGTCAATCCCGACGGAGAGGCAAGCAACATCCGTGCGTACGGCGGCTTCGGCATCTACGTATCCCAAAAAGACGGCAATGTCGCTCTGACCGACGGAAAAGCCGGAGCAAAATGGCTCAAGCGGTACAAAGAAACCGCTGAGGTGTTCGCGCAAAAAGATTTCAATAGTATCCAAAATTTCGCCATAGAGAAAAAACTGCAGTACTATTTCTTCGACAAGAAAGATGTGGAAAGGGGAACGAGTATCCTAAAATCTCTCATTGTTTACGAACAAGGAGATTACGGCATAGCGAAGATGTACTAACACTATTATTCCGTCTCCATTATATTACGGGTGATTGATGCGGACGAATGTAAAAGTTATCGTTCGTATTCGTACCCATTCGTATATTGGTATTTATTTTTCGTCAAAATAGCTTCTGTACCAAAGCTCCAGACATAATATCATCCAAAGTTCTCTGCCTTTGCCGCTCTCAAGGTTTTTTTCAAATAATTTTTCCACGTATTCTTTTTTCAATATTTTTCCGATGAATCGCGAGTTTTCTATTACTGTATCTCGGTAATATCCGCTCAATTTACCTCGGAACCATTCACCGGTCGGTACACTAAAGCCCATTTTTTTTCTGTATAAAATATCGTCCGGCAGGATATCGCGGAGCGCTTTTTTGAAGATATATTTCGATTCGCCGCGGTGTAATTTTAATCTTGCCGGAATAGCACTTGTGAGTTCCGTAAAATGGTGGTCGAGCATGGGCGCGCGGCTTTCGAGTGAATTTTGCATTGTCGCGATATCGACTTTTACCATTAGATCGTCGGGGAGAAATGAATTAAAATCAGTGTAAAGTATTTTGTCAAACCAGCCGTCAGCTCGCTTCGTACTGAGGATATTTTTTAAGAACAGGGAAGAATCGTTCAAGTTACCTTTGTGCAGAAAATTCTCGGTGAACATCTCCTTTTTTTCATCTTCGGTAAAATTCCCGATATAGCGGAGATACTTTTCCAGAGTATCTTCATCGATTGCGCGGAGAAACTTGACGGCGCGGTCTGCAAAAGATCCGCGGTCAGTGAATTTTTGGATGAGCGAAAATATTTTAAGTCCGAGAGAACGTATCGGTTTCGGGATTTTTTGAAGCAATACCCATTTTTGAAAAATCGCACCTCTTCCATACCCCGCAAAATTTTCATCGCCGGCATCTCCGTTTAATGCAACGGTAACGTACTGTTTCGTAAATTGCGCCAAATAATACGTGGGAAGCATGGAAGGATCGCCATAAGGTTCTTCATACGCGGCGACGAGCTTTTGCAGATCGCGTGTCATCATCTCCGGCGTCACGATCATTTCATGATGGTCCGTATTGAACAATTTTGAGATCTTCCGCGCATATTCGCGCTCATCGAAATTTTTCTCATCAAAACCGATGGAGAACGTTTTGATCGGCTCTTTTGAGTTTTTCGCCATCATGGCGACCACCGCGGAACTGTCAACGCCGCCGGAAAGAAAAGCACCGAGCGGCACATCGGAAACCATGCGCATTTTTACGACATTCTCAAGTTCATTGCGAATTTTTTCCGTCCACTCGCGTTCGCTTACATGAAGCTTTTTTGTATAGTCCAGGTCCCAGTATCTCTCTGTGTGGAGCTCTTTTTTGGCAAGGTCAAGCGTGAAATAATGGGCTTGCGGCAATTTGAAAATGTTTTTGAATCCGGTGCGCGGATACGGAACGTATTGGTACGTCAAATAATCGGAGATCGCCTGGGGGTCAATTTCTTTTTTTATTTCTTTGTTTTCCAATATCGCTTTCAGTTCCGAGGCGAACACGAATAAATTTCCGTCCCAATAATATTTGAGCGGTTTTTCTCCGAAACGATCGCGCGCGCCGAAAAGCAAATTCTTTTTCTTGTCATAGATCACAAAAGCGAACATGCCGCGCAGGCGCGCCAGACAATTGGTCCCGTATTTTTTGTAGAGATAGAGTATGACTTCGGTATCGCTTGTTGACTTGAATTGTACACCGTCTTTTTTCAGTTCCGCGCGCTCGTTATCGAAGTCGTATATTTCTCCGTTGTAGACGATAACATATTCGCCGTCGGTCGAAAGCATCGGCATGTGGCCGTTCGGACTGAGGTCGCGGATGGATAGCCGGCGGCTCCCCAAGCCCACCTTGCCGTCGATAAAACAACCGCCGTCGTCCGGTCCGCGGTGCTTAATCGCGTCGGTCATCCTCGTAATTTCCGACGAGGATACCGATGACGAAAAATTGATCTTTCCGGCTATTCCGCACATATACGAACTATAATATTCCTGTTTCCGTTTTGTTTCAACAGCCGCCGCACACCTCTTTGTGTTTGGGCCGGTTTATAGTACAATCCATATATATCAAAAATGAATCTATTTTATGCAACAAACATTCACTACGGAATTCGGAACATTTGCCATTGAAGCGGATAGAGACGTGAAAATCGCCCATGTTTTTAAAACGGACGGTTCGCACCAGAAAAAAGATGTCGATCTGCTTCGACGTTTTATAGGAAAAAATGATATCGTTGCCGACATCGGGGCGCATGTCGGGACGTTTTCGGTACCCTTGTCGAGGATCGCGAAAAAGGTATATTCGTTCGAACCGATGCCCGGTACTTTTGCACTGCTCAAAGAGAATATTGTCGCGAACAAAGCGGACAATATTGTCCCGATAAATTGTGCCGTATCCGATAAAGAAGAAACACTCGTAGCAAAAGAGTCGCCGAATCGGGCGGGAACAATGTTTTTTACCGAAGGACAGACTGGTGCTTCGGCTTCCGCAAAAACTTTGGATAAGGCGATTTCCAAATACGAAAAAATTTCTCTGATAAAGATTGATGTTGAGGGGATGGAACATTCCGTTTTTAAAGGTTCAAAAAGGATAATTCATTCGGATCGCCCGTACATTTTTTTCGAGGTAAACACACCGGCGCTTACCGCTCATAAAAAAACCCGTGGCGATCTTGAAAAATTTCTGCGCAAAGAGAACTATGTATTGTTCCGTAATTCCGAGCGAAAAACAAAAGAGCCGGAACTCGCCAAAATTTTTACGATATACCAGGGCTACTTTTTTGACTGTTTCGCCGTCCCGAAAGAAAAAGTAACGTTTACCTATATGTCGGCGCCGAGATTTTTATTGAGCCAAGTGATGAGGAAAATAAAACGAGCTTTTAGGTTTTAGCTGTTAGGTGTTAGTTAGCTTTACGCCGGACGCGGGTCTCTGACCCCGTCCGAAACGTTTCGGACGGGGTCAGAGACCCGCGTCCGGCGACGAAATACTTATGATGAAAATAAAAAAAATAATTAAGGCCATATTGGGGTTGAACGTGATCGCTTTCTATCGTCTTGCCACTTATGGACCGAAGCAATTTTTTCTTGCCTGCCAAAACGCTTTTATTGCGGCGTATTATGTTAACTCGAATGGGCTGCAAATGATACCCGAAGTTGACATCCGCGATATTCTGAAGAACAAAGAACCTGAGATACTTCTGACGACATTCAACAAAGAAAGCGGTGCGCTGCCTCTTGAACAATATATCGCCCTTATTTCGATCTTAGTTGCGGAGCACCCGACCGACGTATTGGAGATCGGAACGTTTACCGGAAAGACGACAAAAACAATGGCTGACAATCTCCCGTTCGGAACGATACATACGGTTGATCTGCCTCCGGATTTTCAAAAAAGTAATGATACGAAATCGGAAATTCCCAAAGATGATTTTCATCTTATCGAGCGTCGGGTCGTAGGGAAGGCTTTTAAGGGAACGCCCTCTGAAAAAAGGATCAAACAATATTTTGCAGATACCGCACAATGGGATTTTAAAACATCAGGACGTCCGACATTCTTTTTTATAGACGGTTCACACACGTACGGGTATTGCAAAAACGACTCGGAAAAATGTTTGGAGTGGTGCAAAGGCGGCGAGGTTTTACTCTGGCACGACTGCGATAATCGTCATCCGGGGGTGGTTAAGTTTATTCTTGAGTGGAGAAAGCAAGGAAGGAATATTGTGCGTATTAAAGGAACACCACTCGGGTATTGGAAAGTGAGGTGATTCGAATATGGAAAAACAAGGAACAAAAAAAATTTCGTTTCTCATTTCTTCATTCCGCGCGGGCGGGGGGGAATTGCAGATGATCGATATTGCGAACGCTTTGGTTTTGCGCGGATATGAAGTTGATCTGCTTGTTTTAGCGATGCTTGGTCCGTCACAGAGCCTGGTGAATGAACACGTGCACATTGTCTCTCTTCAACAAAGAAGGCTGTTCCTTTCTTTTCCAAAATTCGCATGGTATTTATATAAAGAGCGACCGAGCATTCTTGTTTCTACTGATCAGTATACGCAGCTTTTTAGCTTGTTTGCGAAAATGATCACGCGCGTTCCGACGAAGATCGCTTTTCGTGTCGGAATAGTTTTTTCAGATATGATGTCTCAATTTTACGGCAAGGATAAGCTGACGCCGTTTCTTATCCGCCGTTTTTATAAAAAAGCGGATATTGTTATCGCTAATTCAAAAGGGGTCGCTGATGATTTTTGCGCGATGACGGGCACAGAAAGAAGCCGAGTGTCTGTTATTTTTAACCCAAAAAAAATTAACGAAATACTGAGCAGTTCGAATGAACCCGTTCCCGAAATCTTTGTCATGAAAAAAAAGGTTCCGGTCATCGTGGCAACGGGAAGTCTGCGTCTTCGAAAAAATTTCTCTTTGCTTATCCGTGCATTCGCGAAAGTTACAAAAACCATACCCGCTCGATTGGTGATCGTCGGCAGCGGGAGAGAGAGGGGTTCATTGGGTGAATTGGCGAAGTCGCTTGGCATTGAAGAAGTAATCACCTTCGTGGGATATTCGAAAAATCCGCACGCTTATGCAAGCCGTGCCGATGTATTTGTTTCCACTGCGCTTCTGGAAGGCCTTCCAAATTCTCTTCTTGAGGCAATGATTTGCGGCACGCCGATCATTTCATCGGATTGTAATGCCGGTCCGCGCGAGATATTGGCTCCGGATACGGATTATCGGGAACGTTTGGAAAAAGGAGTTGAATACGCCAAATACGGCGTTTTGACCGCCGTGAATGACGAAGAAGCACTGGTTTCGGCGATACTAAGAATATTAAGCGATCCGAATATGCGAGCCCGGTATGCTGATTTGTCTAAAAAAAGAATGGTTGATTTTGAATTTGAAAAAATACTGGACAAATATGAAAAAGCGCTTGGCTTGGTAAAAAAATAAACGTATGGAAACAAAGAATAATACTAAAATTGCCTTTTTTCTTTCTTCTTTTCGCGCCGGCGGGGGCGAGCGTGTTACGGTTGATCTGGCAAATGGATTTGCTGAGCGCGGGTATTCTGTTGATCTGCTTGTTATGAAACCTGTCGGACCGTATAAAGAGCAGGTTAATCCGAAAGTCAACCTCATTTCGGTCGATGCAGGGAGGATCATTTTTTCATTGCCGAAAGTGATCGACTATTTCCGGAAAACTCCGCCCGAAGTAATAGTGGCAATCGATGAATATACGCATCTTATGGCTCTTGCCGGGAGATGGCGTACCGGCGCGAAAACGAGAGTCATTTTGCGCATGGGTAACATGATGCCGGAGCTCTTTAAACGATATGGCGGAAAATCAAAGTTCCTTCCGGTTCTTGTTCGTAGATTCTATAAATATGCCGATGGGGTTATTGCAAATTCCAAAGGCGTTCGGGACAGTATTATTGAGGTTACCGGAATTGATGAGAAGCGGGTGTCTGTTATTTTTAATCCGAAACTTTTGCCCGTCATTCATTCCCTCATGAAAGAAGAGGTATCTTATGACTGGCTTACGAAAAAGACTTTGCCGGTCGCGGTTGCTGTGTGCCGATTACGCGAACAGAAAAATCTTGAGTTTCTTATCCGAGCTTTTGCGAAAGCTTCTTCCGTAGTTCCATCGCGTCTTATTATCGTCGGGGCGGGAAGGGATGGGGTTCGTTTACAAGAGATGACAAGAGAAATTTCCGCCGATGACCGCGTATCGTTTGCCGGTTACCAGGAAAATCCTTACGCATTCATGGCGAAGTCCGATATTTTTGTTTCCGCCAGTTTATGGGAAGGGCTGCCAAACGCCGTAATAGAAGCGCTTGTGTGCGGAATGCCCGTTATCTCTTCCGACTGCGATTCCGGTCCGCGCGAGATATTGGCTCCGGATACGGATTATCGGGGGCGTTTAAAAAAAGGTCTCGAGTATGCGCAATACGGCGTACTGACGGCGGTGAATGATGAAGATGCGCTCGTATCGGCTCTGACGAAAATGCTCACCGATTCCGCATTGCGTCAAAAATATTCCGATCTCGCAAAAGATAGAATGCTCGTTTTTGATTTTCCAAAAATATTGGATGAGTACGCGAAGGAGATGGGGATATAATCCTTGTTAACTGTAATTATTAAAAATGATGATTTTTTATGAAAAGGCGTAAATAAGCGAAGCCTTACAAAAAATTTTCAATAACCAATTTCTAATTTCTAATAAAAAAAATGAAATTGCTCTACGCCACCTCTATCGGATTTCCTTCGCCTTTGGCGAATCGTATACAAACGCTTGCCATGGCGGAGGCTTTTTGTGCGATATTGAAAGATGATTTTGTTTTTGGGTTTGGGTGGAAAGAGGGTGATATGAAGATTAATTGTCACCATATTGAAATGGGGAAGGGTTTGAAAAGTTATCGTCTTGCCTGGAAATATCTTCGGTTCGCAAAAGAGAGTGGTATCACTACCGTATATTGCCGCGAGGAAAAGTTGCTGTTCTTTTTTATTTTGTATCGGAGTATTTTTTATCGCGAACTTGATATTATTTATGAAGTTCATTATCTTGTGTATCTCAAACATTTCTGGTATCGCGTTATGCTGCGAAAAATGCTCGGCGTGGTTTCCATTACGCACGGAATGAAAGACATTCTCATTAAAAATGGGTTTTGTGAGGAGAATATCATCGTCGCTCCCGATGCGGTTTCTCCGGAAATGTTCTCGATTAAGACAACCAAAGAAAAAGCGAGAGCGCGGCTCGGCTTGCCTTCCGACAAGAAGATAATTTTATATACAGGAAGCATAACTCAGACGTGGAAAGGCGCGCCGCTTCTTATCGAATGCGCTCGGCTTTTTGGTGATGAATTTCTCTTTGTTATCGTTGGCGGAAAATCGCACCATCTTGATAAATTTCGCAAGACGTATAACCCCGGCGCGAACGTCCTCACAGTCGGACAGAAAAGCCACGAAGATATTCCCGAATATTTACAGACGGCGGATGTTCTCGTTTTGCCGAATTCGAATAAAGAAGAAATTTCCCGAACCTTCACTTCGCCGATGAAATTGTTTGAATACATGATGGCGGAAAAACCGATTGTGGCAAGCGACATCGATTCGGTCAGGGAAGTGCTCAACAAAAAAAATGCGATGCTGGTAAAACCGGACGATGCCGAGGCTCTTGCCGCGGGCATACGATTGACTCTTGAAAGCCCGGCAGTCACCGATGCTTTAGTCAGACAAGCAAAAAAGGATGTCGCTCTATGCACCTGGGAGAATCGTGCGAAAAAGATTATCACGGCGATCGCAAAATGGAAAAATAAAAAATAGAAATTAAAATATTATATGAAAACTATCAGCAGTATGCTTATCGGATTTTCGAAACGATTTTCGAGGAAGAACCTTTATGAACTGATGGAAATTTCCATTGGTGAATATTGCGGGCCGAAACAGAACATTGTCAGTATCGGCGCGGGCGGCGATGTGAAGCGCATTTTAACGAAGCATGGGCTTACTTTTAAGGAGATAGACGTCGACACGGCACGCCGTCCTGACTTTGTGTGCAGTGCGGAGCAAATGGATATTTTTGAAAACAATTCGGTTGATGTCTTTTTTTGCATGGAGGTTCTCGAACATGTGAAAAAACCGTGGAATGCGATCATGGAAATGGAAAGGGTCCTGAAACCGGGAGGTATTATCATTGGTTCAACGCCTTTTATTTTTCCGATCCACGAAGAGCCGTTTGATTTTTATCGATACACGAAATACGGTCTTTTGAACCTTTTTGAAAATTTTGAGAAAATAAAACTCGTCGAACGAAACTCTTATCTCGAATCTGTTTACGTAGTTCTTCTTCGTACGCTTAACATCGGAAGCAGAAAACAGCGTTTTGTTGGTGCGCTTTTGTTCCCGATATTCTTACTTATTCTTCCGTTTTTGTTTGTGCTTGTTCCTTTTGTCACTAACAAACAGTCGACAACCGGTTATTTCTTTATTTTTAAAAAGTCCGCGAAGTGACCACTGAAACTTACTTACTGATAAAATTGTTATAGCAATTACGGATAAAACAATTATCTTATGAAAATATTATTCATCGTTCATCATTTGGATCCGAACAACGGATGGAGCCGATACACTCTTGATTTTATTACCGAACTTCAAAAAAACGGAGCGGAGATTCTTTGCCTGGTGAACGAAGTGACGGATCATCCGAATATTGCACAGAAAAAATGTTTGGAATCCTCTCAGAAATATATCGCCAATATCTTTCTTTCGTGGAAAACATCCCGGTCGGTGAACGACGCGATCCGTGAATTTTTGCCGGATATCATACATTTCCCGGTTGAACCGTATGGTACTATGATCCCTTTTTTGGAAAGAGGGAAGGCGAAGATTGTTTTGGGAGCACACGGAACATATTCGTTTTTGCCGTTAACGGCTCCGGTCTGGTACCGCTTCATTTCGAAATTCGTCGCTCGGCTGACATATGCTAAAACCGATCTGAATATTTGCGATAGTGAATATACCAAACAGCATTTTGTTCGGAATCTCGTTCAGATGAACGCATGGTCGCTTGTCCAAGGAAAGATCGCGGTATTATCGGGAGGCATTGATCTGTCCGGTGTTCCCAAACAAAAACAGAAAATTCCTTCGGATACGAAAGAAATTCTTTGTGTCGGGCAGGTAAAATCCAGAAAGGGAATGAAAGAATCCATTGACGCGCTTGCACTGGTGCGTGAAAATTTTGTGTACCATATTGTCGGCAGTTTTCGGGAGAAAGATCCGTATATCGCCTTGTTAAGAAAAAAGATTGCCGAATACGGATTAGAAAAAAAAGTAATTTTGGAGGGAAGGGTTTCTGACGAGGAACTTAAAAAATTATACGAAAAAGCGGATCTTTATTTGATGCTGTCAATCAATAGCGGAATACATTTTGAAGGTTACGGCTTGGTGTACCTCGAAGCGAACGCTCGTGGTATTCCGTGCATCGGACCGAACGACAGCGGCGTCTCAGATGCCATAGTTGACAGTAAGACCGGATATTTGGTTAATCAGTTCGACCCGGTTTCCGTCGCCAAAGTTATTGAAAAAGTGTTGCGCGATCATACGATTGACAGTCAAGATTGCATCGCGTGGGCGGAGAAAAATTCTTCGGAGAATAAGACACGGAATTTGCTTGATCTATATACAAAACTTGTTTCGTAACAGTGTCTAAAACATAAATATTATGAAATGTGTCATTCTTTGCGGCGGCTCAGGAACCAGGCTCTGGCCGCTTTCTCGAAAAAATTATCCGAAACAATTTTTGAGCTTGTACGGCGGCCGATCTCTTTTACAGGAAACATTTCTTCGGATGAAAAAGGCATTACCTCCGGAAAATATTTTTTTTGTTACCGGGAAAGGTTATCGGTACAATGTTTTTAACCAAATAAAAGAAATTTACCCGAAGTTCAAGGAAGAAAACATCATTCTGGAACCGGTGCAGCGCAACACCCTTCCGGCCGTCGCATTGGCAGTGAAGTACTTGCGCGAGAAAATAAAGATACCTGTTGGTGAAACGCTAATCTTCGTTCCTTCGGATCATAGTATTCCGGACGGAAACGCTTTTGTCCGGCTGGTAAAAAAAATGAATGCCTCGATTGGTAATCAAATCGGCACCATCGGAATAGTCCCTACCAAGCCGGAAACCGGATATGGATATATCGAGAAAGGACGGAAGTCAAACGGATATTTTCATGTCGCGCAGTTCAAAGAAAAACCCGACGAAGGAGCGGCAAAAAAATATATCGCTTCAGAAAAATACCTCTGGAATTTGGGTATATACATGTTTACCGCAAAAACTTTTGAGGGGGCTCTCAAGAAACACGTTCCGGAAATTGCACGCGCTTATGGTAAAAAATTTGATGCGTTTATCGGCGGTTTCTCCGATCTTCCGAAAATTTCCATCGATAACGGCATCTCGGAGCAATCGGACAAAATTATTGTTTTTCAGGGAAGTTTCGACTGGAGCGATGTCGGATCGTTCGACAGGTTGGCGGAAGAATATCCGAATAGTAAAGATCAACATTCTCGGCACGTGAGTATCGATTCAAAAAACGTGTTTGTGCACACGACAAGCAATCGTCTCGTTACCACGCTTGGGGTGGAAGATATTGTCATTGTCGAAAACAATGACAGTATTCTTATTCATAAAAGAGGAAGAGGGGAGGATGTGAAAAAAGTGCTGGCGTTTCTTGAGGAGAATAAATATCCCGAAGCTGATCATAACATTCTTGTTCATCGTCCGTGGGGAAAATATGAAGTGCTTATCGATACGCCGCGATATAAAGTAAAAAAAATTCTTGTATATCCGGGCGCGAAACTTTCGTATCAGTCGCACGAACACCGTTCCGAGCACTGGGTGGTTGTGGAGGGTGTTGCTGTCGCAAAAATAGAAAATAACGAGACCGTATTACGAAAAAATCAAAGCACGTTTATTCCGGCGCAAGCAAAACATCGGCTGTCTAATCCGGGAAAAGTGAATTTGGAGATCGTGGAAGTGCAGACGGGAGACTATCTCGGCGAGGATGATATCGTCCGTTTTGATGACGAATATATCCGATAACGCCGACATTTACAGTCTTGCGCTCGTCGTGCTATACTTTGACCATGAAAAAAAGAGCCCTAATCACCGGACTTACCGGACAAGACGGATCATACTTGTCGGAATTTTTGATCAAAAAAGGATATGATGTATATGGCCTTATGAGAAGAACGAGTACTGATTCTACTGTTCGTCTTTCGTCTCCCGAACACAAAAAAATAAAAATACTGTACGGTGACCTCCGTGATTTCGGCGCTTTAATGCGGGCTGTTGAAACTGCAAATCCCGACGAAATATATAATCTTGCGGCGCAATCAGATGTAGGAATCTCATTCAAATGTCCGGAAGAAGCGATTGAGATAAATTATCTTGGTGTCGGGAGGCTTGTGAATGCGGCAATGAAGATAAAACCGAAAGTTCGCATTTACCAGGCGTCGACGAGTGAAATGTTCGGAAAAACAACCCCCCCGCAGAACGAAAGCTCCCCCTTTCTTCCGGTCTCGCCGTATGGTGAAGCAAAACTCCGCGCACATCAAGATTTTGTGGAGGGGTACAGAAAAAAACATGGGCTTTTTATCTGTTCCGGTTTCCTTTTCAATCATGAATCGCCCCGCCGCGGACACAATTTCGTTACGCGAAAAATAACCCGCGGGCTTGCCAGCATCAAACTCGGAAGACAGGAGTTTGTTGAACTCGGCAACATGGACGCGAAACGCGACTGGGGATTTGCCGGTGATTATGTGGAAGCCATGTGGAAAATGCTTCAGCAAAAAAATCCCGAGGACTTCGTAATTGCGACGGGTGAAAGCCATACGGTTCGCGAATTTGCGGAAGAAGCCGCGAGGGCGCTTCGGATGGAAATTCATTGGGAAGGAAAAGGATCGAAAGAGGTGGGAAAAGATAAAAACGGAAAAACAATCATAAAAATAAACAAAGAATTTTATCGGCCGCTTGAAGTTGATTATCTTCTCGGCGACAGTACGAAAGCAAATAAAAAACTCGGCTGGAAACCAAAAACAACATTCAAAGAACTCGCAAAAATGATGGCTCTTGCGGATTATGCGACTTTAAAAAAAGAACGACACTAAAAATACAATGAAAAGAAAATTGCGACGCATCTTTTATAGAACAACGGGAGCGTTTGGAAGTTTGATGGGCATGGCATTTCGTTTTACTCCACGGCTCGGGTATTCAATATATCGGCGGTGCGTATCACTGGGTCGCCGATTATCCGATAGGGTGTCTTTATGGGTGGATCCTTTTTTAACGGCTTTTGGGAAGTCGCTTTTTGACCTGCGTGGAAGGTTTCCCGCAAAAACAAAACTGTTCGGAAAAATAAAAATGGAACTTGATATTTCCGACAAAACACAGCGCTCGGTTTTTTCGCAAAAGTGTTATGAAACCGGATTTTCGCGATACATTATTTCTCTTTTAAAACATGGCGACGTGTTTGTTGATATTGGCGCGAACGCCGGATATTTTACCGTGCTTTCCGCGTCCCTCGTCGGAGAAAAAGGAAGAGTGCTTGCCGTGGAACCGGAATTAAAAAATTTCAACTCACTCAAACGAAACGTTGAAATAAATCATTATAAAAATGTCATTTTGCATCGAGGAGCTCTTGGAAGTTCCTCCGGTTCGCTCACTCTTCACATTAATCCGCTCAATCATGGAGGGAACAGTCTTCTCCCGTTTGACAGGTATAAATCGGGGAACAAACTTTTTACAAAAGAAGAGATAGCCTCTCGTTTTGGAAGCTCTCAATTGTCTGAAAAAGTTTCAGTTACCACTCTTGACTCGCTAATCGAGAAGCATCAGATACAAAAAATCGCGATTATGAAGATTGATGTTGAAGGATTTGAAAAAGGGGTTTTGCTTGGAGCAAAAAAAGTTTTATCGAGCGGTATTGTGCAAAATGTCATGTGCGAAGTAAACAATAACGAAACACGCCAAGAAGTTTTTGATTTATTCAAAAAGAACGGCTATCAACCGCACCGCCTGTTGTTTGCAGGAAAACCGGAAAAAATTTCTTCGGATACGGATATTGCGCGTCTGCACGGAAATATCTTGTTCGTGAAAACTGAAGGTAAGGCACGGTAACGAAATAAATTCTCTCATCGTTTTAAATACTTGCCTGAAAAACTACAAAATGAACGAAACAAGCAATAAAAAAACAACGTTATATCGCATGATCAGACGGATAGCGGGGAGATCTATCCGTTTGTTTCGTTATTTTGGGTGGAAATATTATTGCCCCCTCTGTGAACGACGGACAAGAAAATTTCCTCCGATTCTACCGGCCTCCGGACAGGAAGTTGTTGATACATACCATATCATTTCCATGGGGGCAAACCCTCATTACCGTTGCCCATGGTGCCACTCAAGCGATAAGGAACGGTTGGTCTGGTTGTTCTTAAATCGAAAAACTTCCTACCTCAGTACGGGTGAAACTGTTTCAGTGCTTCACATCGCCCCGGAAAAAAATACCAGGAAAAAATTTTTATCGCGAAAAAATATACAGTACACTTTCGGGGATAAATTCGAAGGGGATTGGCGGTACACACCCGAGCGGTACGGCGGTGCGATGTATCTTGATGTTACAAACATGTCTGATTTTCCCGAAAATTCTTTTGATCTTATCCTGTGTAGTCATGTATTGGAGCATGTCCCCGACGACCGTAAGGGAATGAGAGAAATATATAGGGTTTTGAAAAAAGGGGGTATGGCAATCTTGCAGGTGCCCGTTTCTCGAGACATTAAGATCTCAATAGAAGATCCTTCCGTCAATACTTCGGAGGGTCGAGATGCTGCTTTTGGGCAGAAAGACCATGTGCGGATATATGCGGAAGAAGATTATATGGAACGATTAAAAAAAGCGGGGTTTATCGTTCGGGCGGTCCGCGCCGACGAGATACTTTCGGCTGAAGATCTAAACGTAGGTATTAATGAAGTGGAAAGGATCTATTGTGCGGAAAAACACTAAACCGGTGTCATTATGCTTGATCTTTTTCGGTAAAAAAGTACGAGTTGGAATATCGTGTCCGCCGTTTTTATTGCAACGAGAGAAAGAATGGCCCCAAAAAGATGCAGAGTCGGGATAAGGGTAAAAAAAGTTACGGCGCGAATTATCGGCATTCCGAAATTATATATATACAGTGATTTTTTTTGTTCCTGTGCGCTTAAAAAAGTTGTAATGAGCGCGAAGGGCTGGAGGAGAAGTGTGAGTGCGACGATCTGGCTCCAAATGACCGCTTCCATGTATTTCGGGAAGAAAATCGCAAAAATATACGGAGCCGCCGCAATAAAAAGAAATGCGACTGCCGCCGACGGTATCACCAGGAGGAGTATTTTTCTCATAAGTGTTTTTTCGAGTGCGTCTTTGTTTGCCGTTGCCATTTTGGGAAAAGCGAGTCGGCTGACTATTCGCAGGAAACCGTTTACTTTCATCGGTACCGCTTGCGCAAATGTATATTCGGCAACGGATATCGGTCCGAGAAAATGAAAGAGTAATACCTTGTCCAGATTGGAAGAAATGTTTGAAACGGCGACCATGAGGGAAAGGTGCTTTCCATAGCTGATAACATTTGGGTCTTTTGTACTATTCGGCGGATATTTTTTGACCATATACGAAAAAAGAGAGCCTCGCACGACAGTGAATACCACAAAATAAACAAAGATCAAAACGAGAACATCATGAGTGAGGAACAGTGTGATGATTAGAGAGAGAGAAGAAACGAATTGGGCTAAAACCTCGTACATATTCATCAGGTCAAATCTTTTTTTCCCGTATAGGTAGGATACATAAATTCCGAAATTGTCCCAGAAGGGAATGAAAACGGAACATATAAGGAATGCCGAGCCGAGCAGTGTGTTTCCCTGAAAGAAATAATATGCGCCTAAAATACCTGAGCCAAGTCCGCCGAGCATTCCAAAGCGTATTTTCGTCCGAAGCGCGTCAAAAAGAGAACCTTCGGCTCCGCGGGCGACTGATCGCGTGATTGAAGTATTGATGCCGGAAAGATTCATTATGCCGAAGATGCTCACGATGCCGAGAACATACTGATAGGTGCCGTACGAATCCTTTGAGAGTAGATTGGCAAAAGCAACGGACATTACAAGAGAAATCGGCCAGGAAATTGCCGTTCCCGCCGTCATCCAAAAACCGCCTTTCGCCAGGTAGAGCATATCGGTTTTGAAGAACTTCTCGCTTTTGCGGAGAAGGAGATATATTTTGTTGCGGAGAGAAGACATGTTATTACAAAAAATTTCCAATATCTAATATCTAATTTCTAATAAAAATCCTAATGTCTAAAAAACGAACCGTTTTTAATATTTATAGCATTAGTCATTTTATCAGAAATTACTTGTCCTGCGTAGCTTTTAGCGAAGAAGGAGATATTAGGAACTCACCTTACTCACTCGGTTTTCTCGTCGCCGGAGCGGGGTTGTACCCCGGTCCGAAACATTTGAGATTTATCACTTTCATTGATATTTTTAAACGTCATGGACGGAGGTATAACCTCCGTCCGGCAACGTATTGTCGTGGTATTGCGAAGGTGAGTTAGGAATTAGAAATTATTTAACTTTGTTTGAGAAGTTTTGTTTATTAGATATAATCCGATACTTTTTAAGTTTTGTATCATTATATACTACTAAATTTTCCCTTCATTGAATAGAACCATGCTTATGGACAAAAGGTTGTTTTTTCTATAGTCTGAAAACAGACAGATATTTTTGGGGGGTCTTTGTGAATAAAGAATTAATCGAAAGATATAAAGATATCGTAAGGGGTTTTTCACAGCGAAAAATATTGGTTATCGGCGATATTATTCTCGATCGGTACCTCTTGGGCGTGGTCGAGCGCATTTCGCCAGAAGCGCCGGTACCAATACTTCGTGTTACAGAAGAGAGGTCGTATTTAGGCGGGGCGGCGAATGTCGCTTCGAACCTCCGCGCCCTCGGCGTTCGCGCCGAGCTGGCGGGGGTTATCGGGAATGACATGTTCGGAAGCCAGCTTTTTTCCGAGTTAAAAAAAAGCGATATCGGACATGGTGGAGTGTTTTTTGATACTGGAAGACCGACCACGGTAAAGATCCGTCCTGTCGCGGGAGTTCAACAGCTTCTGCGGATCGACTTTGAAACGGATGAAAATATATCTCTCGAAATGGAAGATAAAATACTTGCCGGAGTGAAAGGGAAAATTCGCGACGTGAACGCAATAATATTTGCCGATTATCGCAAAGGGCTTTTGACCAACCATTTGGTATCAGAAATAATGGAGCTGGCAAAAGAACATTCCGTAAAAGTGTTTGTCGATCCAAACACGGTTGCCTTTGAAAAATTCCGCGGGGCGTATCTCGTCAAGCCGAACAAAAAAGAAACAGAGCTGATAACCAAGCAAAAGTTCGCGCCTGACTATTCAAACATCCGATTCCTCGGTAAAATAGTCCGTGAAATTTTCGATTCGCCACTCGTGGCGATCACGCTCGGAGCGGGCGGTATGGCGATCTTTCATTCCGACGGAACGTTCCAAAAAGTCGAGACTTCCGCGAAAGAAGTATTCGATGTTTCCGGTGCTGGCGACACGGTAATTTCCGTCCTCGCATCTGTTATGTCATCTACGAGCGAAGCGTCATTCTACGAAGCCGCTTATCTCGCATCGCTCGCCGCCGGTGTCGTTGTCAGTCGCCGTGGCGTTGCGACCGTAAGTGCGGAAGAACTAATTTCAGCGATAGAAAAAGCGTAATTTTACAAGACCGTCCAACTGAACGGTCTTTTTTAAAACCACAAAGAAGGGTGAAATTTTAAAGGGGCACAATAGACGGTCCGATAATTTTTTTAGTCGGAATAGCGGGGAGGATGCGTTCTAAAAAAATATCCATTTTTTTATCTCGCCCTCTCGCATTCAAGTGGTGCGGGGTATCAAGAAACAATTCGTCGGGGAAGACGTAGTCTTTTGAATTGTCGACAAAGATAATGTTTGGAAGGGGTCGCAGACTTTTTTCCATTTCAGTAATAAACATCTCTTTTTGCAGATAAAACGATTCGGCGATGGGCGGGAACGAGTAGATTACCGTTACGCCTTTTTTTGTTGCGTATTCGGAAAATTCCCCGACGGCCTTGATCGTGTCTTTGTTCGGGGTGTCTATTGTTATGGGTGTTGCGGTAAATTTTTTCGTAGCAGTCGCAATGTTGGAGTTGTTTGCATCACCGAATTTATTGAATAATCGGCGACAGTAGATCGGATCGGAACATTCGTCCGCTGCGTGTCCACGAACGGCGTTTTCGATTTTTCTGATATCCGATTTAAGAAACATGAGGATGTGAGAAAAAATATTTTTATATTCAGCAAAAGTACTGAGTGATAAAATACTTTCCGGATAAGTGGTGATCAAATTCACCATTTCCTCTCCGCCGTCTATTACGTTCGGATGATATTCTTCATGTTCGAGAGAGACGATGACGATGTCACCTTTCTGAATGAAGCGTTTGGCGTCGGTCAGCATAAAATGTGGTCCGAACCCTCCATAAAGACCGAGGTTCGTTACCGGATAACCCGTTTTTTTCTCAAGAACATCGCTTTTTGATCCGAACGCAAATGAGGAGCCTCCAACCAAGATAATCCGGGGCGGGGTGGTGGAATTAAGCCTCTCATGTTTGTCGATGAGTGCGGCGTAGTACCCGTCTTGATGATCAGGATAGATGCAGATGATAACAAACATGACCGCAAGGGAAGTTGCGATGAGGGCGCAAAGAAGAAATATTTTTTTTAAAAAACGTTTCATGGAGTTCTAAAATTGAAAATAAATGAATGGCTGGGGACTGGAAGGATAATAGCCGAGAACAAGTATCGACATAATAAGACAATAGTATATCACCCAGCGCACCACCATACTTTGTGCGGCGATCCGATTGCGGAGGTCTCCCTTTCGCTCGAACAGTTCCGTTATTACAAGAATCATCACTGAAAAGAATGCGATCGCCAGTTGACCTTTCGGGAATCCGGGTATAAGTATTTGGCTGAAAAGTTCATGTTCGTAATATCCATAATTCAGGATGTTATGAAACCACTCAGGCATCCACGTTACGCCGGTTCGCAGGAGATAGACGGCATCACTGAAGTTTTCCGCACGGAAGAAAACCCATGTCGCCGAAACTATCAAAAAAGTCGTTGCGGCTCCGATAAAGTCCCGAACTCTTTGATGGCGGGCAAGAAGGAGGATTTGCGCGACGTTTTTCCGGAGACGAATACTTGCAGAATCGATGATAAGAAATATTCCGTGCAGGCCACCCCAGATGATATAGGTCCAATTCGCACCGTGCCAGAGTCCGCTCACGACGAAAACAATAAGGATGTTGCGGTATTTTTTTATCGCGGGAACGCGGCTTCCCCCGAGTGGCAGGTACAAATAATCTTTAAACCACGTTGAGAGCGATATGTGCCACCGCCTCCAGAACTCCGAGATAGACTTTGAAAAATACGGACGGTTAAAGTTTTTCATGAGCCGGAAGCCGAGCACTTCCGCAGAGCCGCGGGCGATATCGGAGTAACCGGAGAAGTCGCAATATATTTGGAATGAGAAAAATATAATGGCGAGAAAAACCGGTACGCCGGAATGATCATAGACGTTTTCGTAAATGTGATTTACGTAGAAGGCAAGCCGGTCGGCGATGACCACCTTTTTAAAAAGTCCCCATGCCATAAGTTGCAGGCCGCGCACAACTCTTTGGTAATCGAAAATATGTTCTTCGTAAAATTGATGCAGGAGATTTTGCGGACGTTCTATCGGACCGGCAACAAGCTGAGGGAAGAACATGACATACAGCGCGTAAATGTTGAAGTTTTTTTCCGCTTTTTGGCGTCCGCGGTATACTTCGATGATATAGCTCATTCCTTGGAACGTATGAAAGGAAAGCCCGATTGGTAAAAGAATTTTGAGCAGCGGAACGGAATAGTTCCAATGGATTATTTGTGCGATATGATTCGCGTTATCAGCGAAAAAATTGAAATATTTGAATACAAAAAGTACACCTATTGTTGTCGCCAAACTGAGGAGGAGATATCGTTTTCTTTTTCGTCCTTCCGACCGTTCCATCCAAATGGCCGAGAAATAGTCGACAACGATGGTTATTGCCAGAATAAAAATATATACGGGGACGAATGCCATGTAGAACCAAGAGCTCGCAGCAAGAAGAAGCCACGGCCGGTACCGGAAAGGGAACGCAAAATAAAGAGAAGCAACGATGACGAAAAATACGGCAAAATTTATGGAGTTGAATAACATGAGATTTTTACTAAAACGCCTTTCAATGCGTATTTGGGCATATTATAAATCATTATGAACGGAATAGATTTTTTATTCAAGCAAAAAACAGGCGAGCTCTGTGCTCGCCTGTTAAACAGGAATATTTCTCAAAACCACCGTTCTTTGATGCGTTCAAAAAGATTTTTTTTCTGAACATTGACCGTTGATACGGTGTTTTCTTCAGGTACTTGCCCGAAGAATTTTTTTAGCTGCTTCGATGACAATTTACTGCACAATGCCATGCATTCTTCGTCTGACAATACTTCTCCTTGTGAGAAGATTCGTGCTGTTCCCGGAAAATTGCTGTCCAAAAGTTCGAAACAATGCTCTTTGCGTTTGAAATCCCCCAGATGTCTGCCGCTGGTCGGATCCGTTTCGATCCATCCGTAGGGGGCAAGATAGAGAGCCGCCCATTGATGACCGCCTTCGCTATCGGGATATTTTGCGTATCCCGATATCGTCATAGCGGGAATTCCCGCGCTTCTGCATAAGGCGACGAATAGATTTGACATCCCGACACATTTTCCCATTCGATCGCGAATGACCTGCGATGCGTTTTGTTTTCCGATACTCAGGAAATTGAATATCCCCCACATCCGAGCGGATTGATCCATTATGCATTTCGCCGTTTCAAAGTGCCCAGTGACGTGTTCCGGAAGAATTACCCGATCTGCGATCGTTTGCAAATAATCTCGTCGAAGATTAAAACTGGCACAAAGAATGGAATAAGGATCTCTTTGTTGTCGTGATGGTAAAGTGGTTATCCAATTCGAAACATTTTGTACCGCTTCTCGCGGCAGCATTGAATAGGTGATATTCTCCCGTATCCATTGAAACGTGAACCACGCTTTCCAATAGGGGATCGCTATGAGTTCCTGAAGGTGAGCGTGGGTATCGGATATTTCTTTTACCACCCTCCGCACCTGATACGATGAATAATCTCGATCAGCGTCCTCTTTAAGATATTCTTCCATTCCTTGGATGTCGAAAGAACCTTCGTTTTCCCACGGCTTGATATCTTCCCTCGTCGACTTGAGAGAAAGTCGCAATAAGGCGCTGCTGTTTTGGTTCCGATTATCTTTCCATATCCAGAAGCGGTCGTTTATCTGCTCCGCTTCCCGAATATTCTTTCCTGCGATATATTCAATTTCGATGAGTTCTTTCGGTATTTTCAAAGCTTCATAGCTTCGGGAAATTTCCGAAAGATACAGATAGTATTCATTTTCTTGGTCAGTAAAGGCGAAATATCGGTGAATATCCACACCGTCGTCCAATCTCCAAATTTTTGCCATTTCGGCCTCCTTTATTGTTGACAATGTGTAAAATATTGGAATTTCTAAAATAGATATAGCAAATAATATACATTTTGTCAAATTTTTCAAATGGTAACTACTTACACCTCGTCGCCGGAGCGGGGTTGTACCCCGGTCCGAAATTTAAATTCCAAGCTTTTTTCGTTATCACAGAATTAATAGCGAAAACATAAACGTTTCGGACCGGGGTACAACCCCGCTCCGGCGACGAATTGAATAGCATGGGATTTTTACGAAAATGATTTTTGGAGCGCATCGGCGCATACTATAATAAGTCATTATGAATGGATTAGACGTTTTATTCAAGTTGGTATATTATGAAGCGTATGAAAACAATAGAATCTTATCTTAAGGGTATAATTATTACGGGGATATTCGCTATCCCGTTTCTGGCGTTTATCGTGGCGAGCGACCTGTTTTTTCCCTTCATAACGGGGAAGAACTTCGGCTTCCGGATAATCGTTGAGATTATTTTTGCCGCATGGGTTTTGCTGGCATATTACAACGCCCAATATCGCCCGAAATTTTCGTGGATCATGGCGACGGCTTCGATCTTTATCGTCGTCGTATTCATCGCCGATCTTTTCGGTTTTAATCCGTATCGGAGTTTCTGGTCCAATTACGAACGCATGGAGGGCTTTGTCGGCTTCATTCATGTCTTCGCGTATTTTGTTGTTGCCGGAACTGTTCTTTCCAAGGACCTTTGGATAAAATTCTTGCACACGAACATCTGGGCGAGCATCTGTATGGCATTTTACGGACTCATTCAGCTGTCGGGCAATGCGGAAATAAGCCAAAGCCAAACCCGTCTCGACGGACGTTTCGGGAACGCGGCGTATTTCGGCGGCTATCTTCTTTTTAACATTTTTTTGACAGCCTTTCTTATGGCAAGGAGAAAAGAACGCGATCTTATTTGGTATGTATATGCGCTTGCCGCCGCACTCCAAACGTTCGTTATGTTCTCTACGGAAACGCGCGGTTCTATGCTCGGATTTTTTGTCGGAGTTGTGCTTTCAGCTTTGTTGTTCATCATTTTAGATAAAAAGCGTCCGATATTGAAATGGATCGCGACAGGTACGGTCATCGTCGTCGCTGTGTTTGTGATAGGGCTCTTCCATTACAAAGATTCGGCCTTTGTCCAAAACCACGCGTCTCTTTCTCGCTTCGCTTCTATTACACTCACGGAATCGACCGTAAAATCGCGCTTCATGGTTTGGGGCATGGCGATCGACGGATTTAAGGAACGCCCGCTGCTCGGCTGGGGGCAGGAAAATTTCAATGTTGTTTTCAACAAGTATTACAACCCCGGCATGTATGCGCAGGAACAGTGGTTCGATCGTGCGCACGATATTTTTCTCGATTGGCTGATCGCGGCGGGAATATTTGGGCTTGCTCTGTATCTCCTTCTTTTTATTTCCGGCATCATACTTTCGTGGGAAACGGAAACGGCATCTCCTGACGAAGGTTTGTGGGGAAGCGTGCGCCATGCGTGGAGACGGCACCTCTCGGGCGATGAGCAGGACAAAATTCTCGAGCGCAGCATCTTGACCGGGCTTTTCGCTTCCTATTTTGTGCACAATATTTTTGTTTTCGACAACCTATTCAGTTATATTCTCTTTTTTTCTTTGCTCGCTTTTTTGCATCACAATCACACACGGAAATTTACCGCACTTCCGGCTGTTCAATTCAAAACAAAAAATTTCCGAAAAGCGGAAGAACCGAAAGACGAACCGCTCCCGTTCTCGTATCTTGCCCCGGTCGTTGTGCTCGTGTTTTGCGCCGTCTTCTATTTTGTGAACATTAAACCGATCAATGCGAATACCGACATCATCCTCGGCATTTCACAGAAAGCGCAAGGTGCGCCGCCATCAGAAGAGAATCTGAGCGCTTTCAAAGACGCTATCGGTAATAACACGTTCGGAAGTTCTGAAGCGCGCGAGCAATTGATACAGGCGGCTATGGGAATTAGGTCTATGGAAGGAGCGTCGGATAGTTTGAAACAGGATTTCTTCAATTACGCGCGCGACCAGATACTGTTGCAGATCGAGGAGGCACCGGGTGACGCGCGATACGAAACATTCGCCGGAATGCTGTTTCTCCGGTGGGGTGACAACGCGAACGCGCTCGCTCATTTTGGGAAAGCGCATGAGCTGTCCCCGAAGAAGCAAACCATCTCATTCAATCTCATCCTGACTCTTTTGAATGCGGGGCAGAACGATAAAGCGGTTGCGCTCGCAAAAGAAACATATGATCTCGCGCCGGAATTCAATGATGCGGCCATTACTTATGCGACGACGATGATTCGAACGGGGGACTCGAACGGAGGAGAGTCGCTTCTCAAGAAACGTTTTGGAACCGACCTCATCTACAATGAAACGCTCATCAACGCGTATGCCGCAACGAAGCGTTTTGATAAAGTCATTGCGATCTTGCAGCAAAAACTCGCAACAGGGGAAGATCCGCAAATGCGCCTCCGTCTTGCCGCCGCCTATCTCGAAACGGGAGACAAAGCGAACGCCATTGCCGAGATACAAAAGATACAAGCAACGAACCCCGATTTCAAGGAGCAGGGCGACGCGTATATCAAAGAGATACAGGGAGGGATAACGCCGTAACAGATCAACGATTTTATGCCAATAGAAAAACAATATAACGACTTTAATGCGGTTTATAGTGAAAACCTTGAACAGCAAGACGAGGTGGGGAACAGAATGTTTTACAAATATCTGAATTTTCCGCTTGAAGGAAAACAGGTTCTTGACGTCGGTTGCGGAGATGGAACAGATTGCGTTAATTACAAAAAAATGGGAGGTATTGTGTTTGGTGTTGACCCGTCGGAAAATTTCATCGGTTCTGCAAAAGAAAAATTACCCGAAGGAAATTTTGTTGTTGGTCGCGGAGAAATATTGCCTTTTAAGGATGAAGAAATGGACGTTGTTTTCAGTAAATACGCTTTGCAAACATCTCCCGACGTACCAAAAATTCTTCAAGAGATCTCAAGAGTTTTGAAACCTGAAGGAATGCTCGTATATCTTGCAAAAGCACCCATTCGTCAATTCATTGAAAAAAAGAAAGAAGGAAAAAATTACTTTGAACAAGAAATGGTTGACTCGTATATTTACGAAGGAAAAATACACCTTCGTGAGCCGTCGCATACGCTCGGTGAGTATTTGAATCCGGATTTTTTACGAGATTTTGAGATTGAAAATTTTGAGGAAGGGTATGATTTCCCCGCATCGGAGCAAGTGAACGGAGATACATATCCGACCTTCTTTATCATGAAAGCGAAAAAGAAACAAAAGCATTCATAATCCGATGTAAAAAAATTCAACTAAAAACAAAAACCTCAACGACACTGTCGGGTTTTGTTTTGCTATCTTCCTTCAGTATGTTAAAATAACGGCATGAACGAAGAAACTCCGATAATTCTATTCGGGTCTCAAGCTCGCGGGCAAGCGCGGGCGGATTCTGATGTAGATATTGGAGTACTTAATGAACAAGATCTTACTACCGAAGAAAAAATGGCAGTATATGAAAAAGTCGCGCACGAGCTAAATGTCTCGGAAGATAAAATTGACCTTGTCGAGCTTCGTCATGCTTCGCCTCTGCTCCAATACAGGGCTTCTCGGGAAGGGAAGCTTCTTTTTGGTGACCGTCAAAAATTTATTCGTTTTCAGGTGCTTGCATGGAAACGCTATTTGAGCACCGCAAAATTTAGAAGAATGCGCGAGCAATCGCTTGCAAAAAAATATGCTTAATGAAATTTTAACCAAAAAGATCGAACAGATTGATATATTGCTTCGCGAGCTTGAGGGGTTTACTGCGCGCTCTTTTGAAGAATTTGAAAAAAGCATAGCCGATACGCGAGCATCGGAAAGAAATTTTCAACTTATCGTTGATCTCGCTAGTGACGTGAACACTGAGCTTCTCCTCGAAAAAGGATTCAAGGCACCGGATACCTACAAACAGTCATTCCTTTTTCTTGCCGACGCTGGAATTATTGAAAAAAAATTAGCCGCAGACCTCGCACAAAGCGCCTTGATTCGAAATATTTTAGTCCACGAATACGACATCGACGAAGACAATGAGACATTTTATCGCGAAGCCAAAAGATTCCTTCCGATCTTTCGGGAATATCTGAAAGCGGTTGTCGGATACGAATAACTTTTATGCCCGCAAAAGACGAAATTGAAAAAGATTTGAAAATAAAAAAGCGAATTACTGGAGAACTCGCTTCCGGTTTTTCGGCGGATATGAAAAAGATAAGAGAAAAACAGACAGGGCTCTTATTAAAGATAATTCAGAAACGAATATGAAAGAGGGTGAACCAAAAATTGAAAAAATAAACGAAGAAGTTTTGCCGACCGAGGAATACAAACAGGACGGTTTTTTACAAGCATCGGAAACGGCAATTACTACGATTGAAAAAGAATATCAGGAAGTCTCCAATATTTTTGATACCCTTGAAAAAAATGCCGAAGATATTCAAGGCGAAGAGGGAAACGAACTTCGCGAAGAAATTGAAAGATTGAAAGAAGAAGCTCGATGGTCAGCCGAGTGGTGGACCGGGCAAATTCTGGCGTTTACGAATGCGGTTGTCGGCGAACCGGTGATGTTTCCGCCGGAACAAAAAAATGAAACGGAGGCAAAAGAAGAAACATTTGAAGAGATTATCGCTCGTGCAAAAAAGGAACTTGCCGAAAATGGTATTACGAGCGATCAAAAGGAAGTATATAAGCCAATAAATAGTATATTAAATCGTGGCATTGACCCATGGAACTATTTTATTTCGGATGCGGTGGTTAGTTTTTTACCAAATGTTATTTTTGGAAGAGTAACGAATCATTCGTCTAACGCTCGGGAAGTAAAGCAGGCTGGGGAAAAAATGGCGCAAAGACTTGATAAAAGAGAAGATGCTTGGGGGATGTATCTGGGACTACCTCAGAAAAAAAATACATTTGAAATTTCAGAATATCAACCGGAAAATAATAATTCAACCAAATATTGTTATAAACTGAAGAATTTTTTTCAGGAATATTTCAACCCCAACAAAAAACATGTTTTTTCCGACGGAGAGGTTACCTATTCCATGTCTATTAATGATCTGGTTTCTCGGCTCACTAATGCCAAAGAAGACACTGACGTACCTGTATTGGTAGAGAGGGACGATACCGCCAGTGTTATGGGCTGGTATAATTGGCAAATGGGAAAAGATGAAAAAGGTTCGTTTGTTGCTTACACTGATGTCTGGGATATCAATGTTCCCATTGAAAGAGAAAAAGGATTTTTCGGAAAACCGTTTACTACCTACGACCGCCTTTATTACAATCCCGAAACTTTTGAGCCCATAATGGAACGAAACGAAGAATAAAGAATATTGAATGGAGAATGGGGAATGTTGACGAATAATAAAAAGCTCGACGATAAATCGTCGGGCTTTTTTGTTGTAATTTTATCCCCATTTTTGAGCACTTTAAAATTTCTTTTTTTCATTTCCAAAATATGCCCAATTTAAGCCATATATTTTGACACCTTGGAGTGTTGACATTGAAATGCTTCTGAGTATAATGGAGGGTACGCTCATTGAAAAAGCGTCTTTCTTTTGAAAGGCCACATAAAGTAAATGCAACACAAATTGCAATCGGATTAAGAACCGGTTGCGTGTACGATATTCTTTTGCAAGAAGATATCGGACATACTACATAAACAAAGGAAATGGATTTTCTTTTGTTTCACTCTTGTCTAAATAAAATTTTTTTTAGAGTTTGATCCTAGCTCAGGATGAACGCTGGCGACGTGGATAAGGCATGCAAGTCGAATGGGTTTAGACCCATGGCGAACGAGGTAGTAACGCGTAGGTACGAACC
>Ga0172379_10002506_pt1 | contig 32091 bp, 32 predicted proteins | sample GrowelOW334metaG_FD_119756 | JGI IMG/M metagenome (GOLD analysis project Ga0172379, IMG submission 119756) | Groundwater microbial communities from an aquifer near a municipal landfill in Southern Ontario, Canada - Groundwater well OW334 metaG | ecosystem: Environmental > Aquatic > Deep...
CGTTGCAGGCCGGGCCGACCATCATCGAGGACAATTGTTTCATCGGCGCCCGCTCGGAAGTCGTCGAAGGCGTCATCGTCGAGGAGAACTCGGTCATCTCGATGGGCGTCTACATCGGCCAGAGCACCAAGATCTACGATCGCGCCAGCGGCCAGGTCACCTACGGCCGCATCCCCGCCGGTTCGGTGGTGGTTTCCGGCAATCTGCCTTCGGCCGACGGCAAATACAGCCTCTATTGCGCCGTGATCGTCAAGCGCGTCGACGCCCAGACCCGTGCCAAGACCGGCATCAACGAGCTGCTGCGCGGCGACTGAGACCGGCTTTCAGGGAGACGACGATGAGTGCGATGCAGCGTTTGTTCCAGTTGATGGCGGAAAAGAGCGCCTCGGACATCTTCGTCTCGGTCGGCGCGCCGATCAACATCAAGATCAACGGCCAGGCCATGCCGATCAACCAGCAGGTGATGGATGCCCAGACCATCACCGCCCTGCTGCATGAAATCCTCACCGAGGTGCAGTACAAGGAATTCGAGGAATCGCTGGAACTCAACACCGGCTACGCGCTGCCCGGCGTCGGTAACTTCCGCCTGTCGGTGTTCCGCCAGAAGGGCACGCCAGCGCTGGTGGTGCGTTACATCCCGGCCGACATTCCGGCCTTCGAAACCCTCAACCTGCCGGAAGTGCTGTGCGAAGTCATCATGGAGAAGCGCGGCCTGATCCTGATGGTCGGCGCCACCGGGTCGGGCAAGTCCACCACGCTGACCTCGATGCTGGACTATCGCAACGAGCGCAAGGCCGGCCACATCCTGACCCTGGAAGACCCGGTCGAATTCATTTTCAAGAACAAGAAATCCATCGTCAATCAGCGTGAAGTCGGTTCGGATACGCGCAGCTTCCACACCGCCCTGAAGAACGCCTTGCGCCAAGCGCCGGACTGCATCCTGATCGGCGAGATCCGCGACAAGGACACCATGGCCCAGGCCATCGCCTATGCGCAATCCGGCCACTTGTGCCTGGCCACGCTGCACGCCAACAACAGCTACCACGCGCTGGCCCGGGTCATTAGCTTCTATCCGCTGGAGAACCGGCCGGCCCTGCTGGCCGACCTGGCCGTCACCCTGAAATCCATCATCTCGCAGCGCCTGATCAAGAAACCCGACGGCGGCCGTGCACCGGCGGTGGAGGTGCTGCTGAATTCGCGCCACATCGCCGAACTGATCGAAAAAGGCGACATGAGCGGCATCAAGGAATCCATGGACCAGAGCATGTCGCCGGGCTCGCAGACTTTCGAGCAAGCCTTGTTCAAGCTCTACAAGGCGGGCACCATCACTCTGGAAGAAGCCACCGCCAACGCCGATTCGGCGAACAACTTCCTCTATCTCATCAACAACGACCAGTCGGGCGCGCCCGGCTTCGCCGCCGGTAGCCAAGGCGCGGCCTCCGATCCGACCAAGTCCGTGACTCCCGGCTCCGGATTCAGCGAGTTCAAGCTGAAAGTGGATTAGCGTGAAATACGCTTACGAAGCGCCCCGCGTAACCCACGAGCGCAGCGAGCAATTTGTAGCCCCCGACTGGGCGGGGGTTGGGGGTGGGGGCGTAACCCTGTTGTTGAACGATTTCATGGCACGGGGGCGGTCTGACGACGATGCGAGTTAGGAATGGGTGAAGTCTTGTCGCTGGCGGAGGCCTTGATCTCCAGGCCGTCCAATACCCCCGAGGATGCCGGCTGCCTTGAGATCATCGGCGAGCGGCTGCGCCCGCTGGGGTTCTCGCTCGAACGCGTCGATCGCGGCAGTGTTTCCAACCTCTGGGCGCGGCGCGGGACCGCTGCCCCGCTGGTCTGCTTCGCCGGGCACACCGACGTGGTGCCGAGCGGACCGCGCCTTGCCTGGCACAGCGATCCATTCCAGCCCCAGGTCCGCAACGGCTTGCTGTATGGCCGTGGCGCGGCCGACATGAAGTCGTCGCTGGCGGCCTTCGTCCTGGCCATCGAGCGGTTCATCGCCGAACAACCTCGACACCCCGGTTCCATCGCCTTGCTGCTCACCTCGGACGAGGAGGGCGATGCCGTCGACGGCACGGTGCGCGTGGTCGAAGCGCTCCAGGCACGCGGCGAGCGCATCGACTATTGCATCGTCGGCGAGCCGACCAGCGTCGAACGCCTCGGCGATACCATCAAGAACGGCCGGCGCGGCTCGCTCTCCGGCCGCCTGGTGGTCGAAGGCGTGCAGGGCCATGTCGCCTACCCGCAGTTGGCGAAGAACCCCATCCATCTGGCGGCACCGGCACTGGCGGAACTGGTGGCAACCCACTGGGACGAAGGCAACGAGTATTTTCCGCCGACGACATTCCAGATCTCCAATGCCCACGCCGGCACCGGTGCCACCAACGTAATACCCGGCAGCCTGGAAGTGCTGTTCAATTTTCGTTTTGCCACCGCCAGCACGGCGCAGGAGCTCCAGGATCGCGTCCATGGCATCCTCGACCGGCACGGCCTCGAATACCAATTGTATTGGAGCCCCCCCGGGAAACCGTTTCTGACGCCACGCGGCACGCTGGTGGCAGCCTTGGTGGAAGCTATCCGCGCCGCGACCGGCGTCGAGGCGCAAGTGTCGACCAGCGGCGGCACCTCGGACGGCCGCTTCATCGCCGACATCTGTGGCGAGGTGGCGGAGTTCGGACCGCTCAATGCCACCATCCACAAGATCGACGAGTGCGTTGCCGTCGCCGATCTGGAACCGCTGGCCCGCAGCTACCAGGGCGTCCTGGAGCGCCTGCTGGGCGCATCCCCTGCCCAATGAACCGGCTACTCGACGAATTGCAGACCCTGCGCGACTGGCTGCGCTATGCCGTCAGCCGGTTTACTGAGGCCGGGCTGTTTTTTGGACACGGCTGCGACAACGCCTACGACGAGGCGGCGTGGCTGATCCTCGGCGCCCTGCATCTCCCCCACCATCGCCTCGATCCCTTCCTTGACGCCAGACTGACGCGCGCCGAGCGCCTGGCCGTGCATCACCTGCTGCAACAGCGCATCGTCAAACGCATGCCGACAGCCTATCTTATCAACGAAGCATGGCTCGGGGAGTTTCGTTTTTATGTCGATCAGCGCGTCATCATCCCGCGCTCCTACTTCGCCGAACTGCTCGAAGAAGGTCTCGCGCCGTGGATCGAGGCGCCTGATCAGGTGCGCGCCGCGCTCGATCTGTGCACCGGCTCGGGTTGCCTCGCCATTCTGATGGCGCACGCCTATCCGCAAGCACGCATCGATGCCGTCGATCTGTCGCCCGAGGCGCTGGCCGTGGCGCACAGCAATGTCGCCTACTACGGCCTGGAGGAACGCATCGATCTTGTCGAATGCGACCTGTTCGCGGGCCTCGACGAGCGCCGCTACAACCTGATTCTTTCCAACCCGCCCTATGTCACCGCCGCGGCGATGGCGGCGCTGCCGCCGGAATACCACCACGAACCGGCGCTGGCGCTGGCCGCCGGGGAAGACGGCCTCGACATCGTCCGCCGCATCCTGCGTGAGGCGGGAGCGCACCTCGAGCCGCATGGATTGCTGGCGGTCGAAGTCGGACATAACCGCCACCTGGTCGAAAAGGCGTTTCCCGATCTGCCATTGACGTGGATAGATTGCTCCAGTGGAGAAGGCAAGATATTCATCATCCAGAAGGAACAGCTACCCTGATGAAGGGCAAGCCTGTTCGTCCAACGGCGAAAGGATCATCATGAACCGCAGCATTCTCGATACCGAGCACATTCATCCCGCGATTCGCGAATTCGTCGCCGGCAATCACGCCGACATCGTCAACGAAGTGCAGGTAGCGGTCGCCGAGTATGCGGTGGTCGTCGTCGGCATGGCGCAAAATCCGTTTCCCAGGAAGGCATGCAAGGCCCTCGACGCCCAGGGAATCGCCTACAAGTATCTTGAATACGGCAGTTATCTGGGCGGCTGGCGGCGGCGTGGCGCTCTCAAGATGTGGAGCGGTTGGCCGACCTTCCCCATGATCTTCGTCAAAGGCATACTGATCGGGGGCGCCAGCGACCTGAACCAGCTGATCGACAGCGGCGAGATCGGGCGCATGCTGGCCTGAGCTTCACATCACACCATCATATAGAGGAGATCTTCGATGAGATGCAAGCTAACCAGCCTTTTGACAGCGATATTGCTGGCTGCAGGCACCTGTGCGGTCCATGCCGAGGTGGAAAAACCCAAATTGACGGTTGCCGTGGGCGGCAAATCATTGTTCTATTACCTGCCGCTGACCATCGCCGAGCGCCTCGGCTACTTCAAGGATGAGGGACTGGACATCACCATTGCCGATTTTCCCGGCGGCGCCAAGGCTCTCCAATCTCTGGTAGGCGGCTCGGCCGATCTGGTTTCCGGCGCCTACGAGCACACCATTAACATGCAGGCCAAGCAACAAATGATCAAATCGGTGGTGGTCCAGGGACGCTATGCCGGAATCGTGCTGGGCCTCGGCAAGGACAAGGCAGCCGCCTACAAGTCGCCCAAGGATTTGAAGGGTCTGAAGATCGGCGTGACCGCACCGGGCTCATCCACCAACATGTTCGTCAACGCTTTGCTGGCCAAGGACGGCCTCAAGCCGGATGCCGTATCGATCATCGGCGTAGGGGCCGCGGGGGGGGCCTATGCCGCCATGCAGATGCATCAAATCGATGCCCTGGCCAATCTCGACCCGGTCATCAACCTGCTGGAAGTATCCGGCGAGATGGTGACCGTGGTAGACACGCGCAAGCCGGAGGGACAGCAATACGTCTACGGCAACGATTACGCGGCGGGTGTGATCTATACCAAGGAAGAGTTCGTCAGCAAGAATCCCAAGACGGTGCAGGCCGTCGTCAATGCCATGGTGCGCGCCTTGCGGTGGATCCAGAAAGCCACCCCGGAACAGATCGTCGCGACCGTTCCGCCCGAATACTACGGCGATGCCAAGGCCATGTACCGGGTGGCGCTCGGCAAGAATTTCGGCGCCATCTCGCCGGACGGCAAAATGACCATGAAGGCTGCCGAGAATGTCTACACCACGCTCAGGACTTTCGAACCCTCGGTGCAAAAAGCCGGCAACATCGATCTGGCGCGCACCTTCGACAACCGCTTCGTGACGGAAGCGCTGAAGAAATATCCGTGATCCGCTGCATGCATTCTGCGCCTCCGGGAGCCCGGCAAACTCATGGCGTGGACGGGATATGAGCCTGGCGCTGCATTTTGAACAGATTGCGGTCGCCTTTCCGCCCCGCAGCCGCGGCGAAACCTCCTGGCGGGCCGTGGCCGACACCACGCTCGGCGTTGGCATCGGGGAATTCGTCTCCGTGGTGGGCCCCACCGGCTGTGGCAAGAGCACCTTGCTCAACGTCGCCGCGGGACTGCTGGCGCCTTCGGCCGGCGTAGTTCGCGTATTCGGCGAGCGGCTGGTGAATCTGAATCGACACGCTGGCTACATGTTCCAGGCGGATGCATTGCTGCCCTGGAAAACGGCGGCGGAAAATATCGGCTTCGGCCTGATGCTAGCCGGCGTGCCGGCGGTCGAGACTGCCGAACAAACGCGCTACTGGCTCGCCAAGGTGGGACTGACTCATGCCGCCGAGCGTTACCCGCACCAACTCTCCGGCGGAATGAAGAAACGCGTCGGCATGGCGCAGGCGCTGATCGTCAATCCGAAGATCTTGTTGATGGACGAGCCGTTCTCGGCGCTCGATGTACAGACCCGGCAATTGATGGAAAACGAACTGCTGGCGCTGTGGCAGAGCGATCGCAAGAGCGTCCTGTTCATCACTCACGATCTGGAAGAGGCGATCTCCCTGTCCGACCGCGTGGTGGTGTTGTCGGCGGGACCCGACACCCATCCCATCGGCGAATTCCTCATCGACCTGCCGCGTCCGCGCGACGTTGCGGAAATTCGCCTGACCCCGCGCTTCGTCGAACTCCACGAACAGATCTGGCAGGTGCTGCGTGGAGAGGTGCTCAAAGGCTATGCCCAAACCAACGCCTAAGTATCTCTGGTTCTGGCAGGGCGCCATGGCGTTGGCCGTCTTCGTTCTGTGGTGGGGCCTGACCGCCAGCGCCATCCTGCCGCCGTTCTTTTTCGGCGAACCCTACAAGGTATTGGCTCGAATTGCGGAGTGGTTCATCGTCGGCGACATATGGGAACATCTCGGCGTCACCCTGATCGAAACCTTGCTGGCATTTGTCATCGGCATGATCCTGGGACTCGCCGCAGGGCTATGGCTGGGCTTGTCCGACACCGCGGCAACTCTCGCCGACCCGTATATCAAGGCCTTCAATGCCATGCCGAGAGTGATACTGGCGCCCATCTTCGCGGTGTGGTTCGGCCTGGGCATCTGGTCGAAAGTGGCCCTGGGCGTGACCCTGGTATTTTTCATCATTTTCTTCAACGTCTATCACGGCGTGCGCGAAGTCAGCCCGGTGGTGCTCGCCAACGCCCGCATGCTGGGTGCCAGTCGCCGTCAACTGTTGCGGCACATCTATTTGCCCTCGGCAACGTCCTGGGTATTTTCCAGCCTGCACACCGCGGTGGGGATGGCCTTTGTCGGTGCGGTGGTCGGCGAATACCTCGGCGCGGCCAAGGGCGTCGGCTACCTGATCCTGCAAGCCGAAGGCAGCTTCGATATCAACACCGTCTTCGCGGGCATGCTGGTGCTGACCGGATGCGCGTTGTTGCTTGACTGGGGTGTAACATTGGTCGAACGCCGTCTGTTAAAATGGCGCCCGACCCACCCATTGTAAGTGGGGTTCTTTTTTCAAAGCACGCCATGCCCGACACCATCTTTTGTTACCACTGTAGGACGCACCATCCCAAGGAAGAGATGCGCCAGATAAAGACCAAGGGGGGCAAGCGCTGGCGCTGCGTCAAAAGCATCGAAGCCGCCAAGCGCGACAGGGAAGCGCGTGAAGCGTTCGGCCGGCAGATGTCCGCCATCAACAAGGCGGAAGCCCAGAGCAAGGCCCGATTTGTATTGAATTTAGATCGCAATCATGGACCGAATTCCCATGCCGGCTGATAGCCCGTCGGGTTGGCACAATCGAACCATCGTCGTGACGGATTGATGTTGTTTCTGTACCCGCAGGGCGTCGTGACGAGACACTTCAATAAAATGTGGTTTTTTATACTCGCTGACCAAGCTGGATGATCTATGCATAAATTGCCGATTGCCCTCGTGTCTCGACCAGGGGGTTCACTGAAGAACAGAGAAGGATGGCAATGAAGCATGTGGACGATTTTCGCCTGCGATTCGGCAGGAAAGAACTGGTGCCGATCATCATCGGCGGCATGGGCGTGGATATTTCAACGGCCGAACTGGCGCTGGAGGCCGCAAGACTGGGCGGCATAGGCCATATCTCGGACGCCATGGTGCCGACGGTTTCCGACCGGCGTTTCAAAACGCACTTCGTCAAGGAAAAACTCAAGACCTATAAATACAACGTCGCCAGCGCCGACAAGTCGGATATCACGTTCGATCTCGGCAGACTGGCCGAAGCGACGCACAACCACGTCGGCCGAACCATGGAAGCCAAGCGCGGCGAAGGCCTGATCTTCGTCAACTGCATGGAGAAACTGACCATGAACGCGCCGCGCGACACCTTGAGGGTACGCCTCAGTGCCGCGCTGGATGCCGGCATCGACGGCATCACCCTTTCCGCCGGTCTGCATCTCGGCTCGTTTGCGCTGATTGAGGAGCATCCACGTTTTCGTGACGCCAAGCTCGGCATCATCGTCTCATCGCTGCGGGCATTGCAGTTGTTCCTGCGCAAGACCGCCCGCCTCAACCGCCTGCCCGACTATATCGTCGTCGAAGGACCGCTGGCCGGGGGCCACCTCGGTTTCGGCATGGATTGGGCGAACTACGATCTGCATATGATTACCGCCGAAATCCAGCAATATCTGAAAACGGAGAAGCTCGACATCCCCGTAATACCGGCTGGTGGAATATTCACCGGCAGCGACGCGGTATCATTTCTGGAGAAAGGCGCGGCAGCCGTCCAGGTGGCGACGCGCTTCACGGTCGCCAAGGAATGCGGCTTGCCGCCGGAAGTGCAACAGGAATACTTCAAGGCCAGCGAGGCCGATATCGAAGTGAACACCGTCTCGCCCACCGGTTATCCCATGCGCATGTTGAAGAACAGCCCGGCGATCGGCGCCGGCATCCGCCCCAATTGCGAGGCTTATGGCTACCTGCTCGACGGCTCCGGCAACTGCGCCTATGTCACGGCATACAACCGCGAAGTGGCGGCGCATCCGGAGGCGAAAAAGGTCGTCGTCATGGACAAGACCTGTTTGTGCACCCACATGCGCAACTTCGACTGCTGGACCTGCGGCCAGTACACTTACCGGCTCAAGGACACGACGCGACGCCTGGCGGACGGCAGCTACCAGATCCTGAGCGCGGAACATGTCTTCCGCGACTACCAGTTCAGTACCGATCAGAAGATCGCCTTGCCTGCTTAAGCGACCGGCGGCGCGCCGCTCAGGACGGTTTCACCGTTCCGGCATCCTGGCCAAAGAGTATTCGTTTTGCCTCTTCGCTGACCACCGGCGCTGGGTTGATCTCCCGTGCTTTCGCATACGCCCGCTGGGTTGCCGGGCGATCGCGAACTGCGTTGAACCAGCGCCGCAGATGCGGAAAGTCTTCCAGTTTCTGGCGCTGGCGCTCGTAGGGGACAATCCACGGATAACAAGCCATGTCGGCAATCGAATACTCACCGGCGATGTACTCGCGATCACCCAGGCGTTTGTTCAGGACAGCATAGAGACGCGCGGTTTCCTTGACGTAGCGTTCGATTGCATAGGCAATCGGCTCCGGCGCATACTGGGTGAAATGATGATTTTGCCCGGCCATCGGACCGAGCCCGCCCATCTGCCAGAACAACCATTGCATCGCCTCGTTGCGCCCTCGCAGATCGGCGGGAATGAAGCGGCCGGTCTTGTCGGCGAGGTAGACCAGGATCGCGCCCGACTCGAAGATCGACAGCGGCGGACCGCCATCGCCGGGGGCGTGGTCTACGATCGCGGGGATACGGTTGTTGGGGGAAATCTTCAGGAAATCCACCGCAAACTGTTCTCCCTTGCCGATATTGATCGGCACGATCCGGTACGGCAGTTGCGCCTCTTCGAGAAACATGGTGATCTTGTGGCCGTTCGGGGTCGTCCAGTAATACAAATCAATCATGGTGGATGCTCCTCGTCATCGGATTTCGCCGGCCGCCCACAGCGACCTAGACATATTCCATTCCGGTCCTTGCCAATCCGGCCAGATCCACATTCAAGTGCAGATCCGCGACGGTCGCCAGGAAATCTCCCTGCGTTATCTTGTTGTCCTGCATGTAGCTGACCAGTGAGTCGGCTTGCTCCGCGCTGGCAGAACCGCCGGTCACATTCTTGTATATGAACTTGACGAAATCCATATTACTGTTGGATCCTGCCATTTGAACGAAAGGTTCGAGGCTGACGATGCTTGCGGCCAATTGCTGGAGCGTGGTTCCGCCGTCGAATATCGCGATGACCGCCCCCTTGATGGCATCATGAGCCGGCGTAAGAAATTCCGGGCCGAGGGCTGCCGCGATGATTTTTGCCGCGTTACCGGCGTTTCCGGTCATGTCGAATGCCAGTTTCTTGTCGGAAAACTGGGCGCGCTCGACGGAAACCCAGCTATCGCTGCCTTCGGCCGCGGAGTCATCCCTGACGGTGTATCCGGCCGTAGTCTGCTGAATCGTGAAGCTTCCCATCGTTCCGGCATACAAGACTGTATCGAGACCGGTCCCGCCATCGATGGTGTCGTTTCCGCCGCCACCCTTGAGCGTGTTGTTCGCGGCATTCCCGACGATCGTATCGGCCAGGGACGAGCCTATGACGTTTTCAATGGTGGCTCCATAGGCCAGCGACAAGTTGCCGCTCGCTGCGGAGCGGTGATCCAGGCGGCCGATGGAGCTTGAGGCGCCATCGCCAAGATCGATGCTGGCCGGCAAGGTGCAGGCCGAAACATCAATCGTATCCGCGCCATCGCTGTCGTTGATGATATGCAACGTCTGCCCGGCACTATCGGCGTAAGCATAGGTGCTGTTTCCGGTACTGACGGCACGGCCGCCATACAGATATTGCAGGGCCAGAATATCGTAGCGACCGAAGAAATCCCGCTGCTGCATCTGAGTCACGTCGACGTAGGACATGATGGTATTGGCTGTCGTGTCCTCGGTGTTGACCAGATAGTTGCCGGCAGCCGTCGCGGCGGCTTCTCCGGCATTGTAGTTGCCCGGATGTTTCAGACCGAGGGTGTGACCGATCTCGTGCACCAGGGTCGCATAGGCAATGGAACCTGGAACCACGTTGGAGAGATTGTCGAGATCCTGATTATTGATATACAAATCCCCGGCCTGGTCGCCGGTCGCGGCGTCGGGTAGGAAAGCATAGCCGGCCGAAGTGGACCCCTGGTGATTGTTGCCAAAGCGAATCTGGCCATAGCCGGAAACAGAATCGGCGGCTTCCGTGACTTCCGTGAACGCGATGTTGAAATTCTGCGCGATCTGCGTGAGGATTTGCCTGGTAGCCGTTTGTTGGGCGTCGGTAAATGGAGTGAAACCCAACTGGTCCTCGGCCTCGGCATAGGTCGGCGCCGCCGCCATGAAGCTGTAGGTCACCGTGACGCTGGATTGAAGCGGGCCGGAATTATTCCAGCGATAACTGGAATCCTCCAGCAGCACATCGATCCGATAGTCTCCCGAATACGGATACGTTACTACGGTCGCGGCCTGCGTCGATACGGTCATGCGGACCTATTTGAAAGGATGCCGCAGGACGATGGTTTCCTCGCGATCGGGACCGGTGGAGATCATGTCCACCGGCACCGCGCACACTTCCTCGATGCGCTTCAAGTAGTCTCGCGCCATGGCCGGCAAATCATCCAGGGTCTTGACGCCGACGGTGCTGCGTTTCCAGCCGGGCAGGGTTTGATACACAGGCTCGCAACGCGACAGCTCTTCCGCACCCACCGGCAGAATATCGGTAAATACGCCCTCGAGTTTGTAACCGACGCACAACTTCAACTCTTCCACGCCATCGAGCACGTCGAGCTTGGTCACACACAGTCCAGAGACGCCGTTGATCTGGATCGACCGCTTCAGCGCTGCGGCGTCGAACCAGCCGCAGCGCCTTGCCCGGCCGGTGGTGGCGCCAAACTCGTGGCCCTTGGTGGACAGGTGCTTGCCGATCGGATCGAGCTTATCGACCGCATCGTATAGTTCGGTCGGGAACGGTCCGCTGCCGACCCGTGTGGTGTATGCCTTGGTAATGCCAAGAACATAGTGCAGCATGCTCGGGCCGAGTCCGGCGCCGGCGGCTGCCGCGCCAGCCACACAATTGCTCGAAGTGACGAACGGATAGGTGCCGTGATCGATATCCAGCAGGGTGCCCTGGGCGCCTTCAAAGAGCAGATTGGCGCCGTTCTTGTGCGCATCGTAGAGCGCTCGCGGCACGTCGGCGACCATTTTCTCCAGCCGCGGCGCGACGGCCAGCGCACTATCGAGCACCTGCTGGAAATCCACGGTCGGCGCACGATAATAGTGTTGCAGCATGAAGTTGTGATAGTCGAGCAATTCCGCCAGCTTCTCCGCGAAGCGTTTCGGCCGGGTCAGGTCTTGCAGGCGCAACGCCCGGCGCGCCACCTTGTCTTCATAGCAAGGCCCGATGCCACGCCCGGTCGTACCGATCTTGTTGTCGCCCTTGGAGGCCTCGCGCGCCAGGTCGATGGCCTGGTGGTAAGGCAATATCAGCGGGCACGCCTCGGATATCCTCAGGCGCGGCTCCGCGTCGACGCCCGCTTCCTTGAGCTCGTCGAGCTCCTTGATCAGCGCCTCCGGGGACAACACCACGCCATTGCCGATATAGCAGGTGACACCGTCGCGCAGAATTCCGGACGGGACCAGATGCAGGACGGTCTTCTTGCCGTTGATGACCAGCGTGTGTCCGGCATTGTGGCCGCCCTGGAAACGCACCACCCCTTGCGAATGATCGGTCAACCAATCGACGATCTTGCCCTTGCCTTCGTCCCCCCACTGGGTGCCGATAACGACTACGTTCTTTGCCATGTGGTTACTCTTTCACGAAAGTTTCAATTTGCCAGCAGCCGTTGCGCAGCGTCAATCGTCTATTGCATCCGGCCTGTACCCAATCGGTCGACGCATGTCCGGGAAGCTCGTTGATGACGGTTTCGCCTTTGCCGCGTAATTCCTTGATCACCGCCTGCATAGCGGTGGGATCGTCGCCGTTCGGCGGGCAAGGCGCCAGTATCGCACCCAGCGCTTCGGTACCGGGCGCCAAACGCGCCAGTTCACGCAGGTCGAGGCTGAAGCCGGTGGCGGCACGGCTCCGCCCAAACGCCTTGCCAACCTTGTCGTAACGTCCACCCAAGGCGACGGCACCCGGGTGTCCAGCGCAATAGGCGGCGAATACCACGCCGCTGTGGTAATGCAGGCCGCGCAGGTCGGCGAGATCGAAACTGAGTTGCAGATCCTTGACCGTGTCCGCCAGGGAGCGCAATTCATCCAGCGCCTGGGTGATTTCCGGGAGTGCTGGCAGGAAGGATTCGGCACGCCGCAGGGCATCGCTGCCGCCGTAGCATTCTGGCAGTGCCAGCAAGGAGGAACGATAGGGTTCGGCGACCTCCCTCAGCAGTTCGCGCAAGGAAGGCTGATCCTTGGCCTGTAGGGCACCGAACAACTCCTGCTCCTGGTCCGCATCGAGCGCAGCGCCGCTCGCCAAGGCTCGGAATACGCCGACATGGCCCACATCGATGCGCGTCGTGGCGATCCCGCAAAGCTGCAAGGCTCCCGCCAGCAGCCGAAGCATTTCGACGTCGGCCTCGCTCCCGACGTGCCCGTAGAGTTCGGCGCCGATCTGCAAGGGTTGTCGGGTCGCGGTCAAACCGGCCGGCAGGGTATGCAGCACGCTGCCGCAATAGCACAAGCGGGTGACCCCCGTGCGATTGAGCAGATGAGCATCAATGCGCGCAACCTGCGGCGCGATGTCCGCGCGGATCCCCATGGTCCGGCCGGACAATTGGTCGACCAGCTTGAAAGTGCGCAAGTCCAGATCGCGGCCGCTGCCGGTCAGCAGCGACTCCACATATTCGAGCAGCGGTGGAATGACGAATTCATAGCCGTGGCGACGGAACTCGTCGAGCAGCCTGCGGCGCAAGGTTTCGACATGCCAGGCCTCGGCGGGCAGAACATCTTCGATTGCTTCGGGCAGGAGCCAGCGGCGCATGGTACGGCCTATCGAAAAATCACGAACAGAAAAAGTCCAACCAGCAGCGATGACAAACCCAGGAAACGTATCTGTCCGTCGCTCAGTTCAGTAATCCGGCGAAACCCCTCACGCCATATCCGTGGCGCCAGGAACGGCAGCAGACCCTCGACCATCAGCATCAGCGCGAACGCCAGTACAAGCAAAGTCATCTCAACGAGCCGGTATCACTTGCCGTTCTTCCCGCTGCCCTTCAGATACTTGAAAAACTCCGAACTGGGGTCAACGACCAGCATATCGCTCTTGTTCTTGAAACTCTGCCGATAAGCTTCGAGACTGCGGTAGAAGCTATAGAACTCAGGATTCTGCCCGAAGGACTGGGCATAGATGGCGGACGCTTTGGCATCGCCCTCGCCCTTGGTTTTCTGCGCGTCACGGTAGGCCTCCGCAACAATCACTTCACGCTGGCGATCGGCATCGGCCTTGATCTTCTCGGCCTCCGCGGAGCCCTGGGAGCGCAACTCGTTGGCGACCCGCTTGCGCTCGGTCTCCATGCGGCGGTATACCGAATCCGATACTTCGGGCGGGAAATCCACGCGTTTCAAGCGCACGTCGATGATCTGCACGCCCATGCTGCGGGCGTCGGTATCGGCCTTGCGCTGGACCTCGGCCATGATCTTTTCGCGTTCGCCGGAAACCACGTCGTGCACGGTGCGCTTGCCGAATTCTTCACGCAAGCCGGAATTCACCGTCTGAGCCAGCCGGGTCTTGGCGACAATCTCGTCACCGCCGACGCTGATGTAATACTGCTTGACATCGCTGATTCGCCACTTGACATACGAGTCCACCAGCACGGGTTTCTTTTCGGCGGTCAGGAAACGTTCCGGTTCGGGAGAATCCATGGTCAGGATGCGCTTTTCAAAGAAACGTACATTCTGGATCAGCGGCCACTTGAAGTTGAGGCCGGGTTCGCGGATCACTTCCTTGACTTCACCGAGCTGGAAAATGATCGCGTACTGGCGTTGATCGACGGTAAACAGCGTCATGGCCAAAATGACCAGTCCGACGAACAGTGCGACGGCCGCGATCGGCAGGCTTTTGTTCATCAGCGGTCTCCTCTTTCACGCGAACGCAAGGCATCGCGCGAACGTGCCATGCTGGCGTCCTGCTTTTCCAATTGCGGCGGCACTTCGTTGGAAATCACCGGGTTGGGGCGGGCGACCGCAGCTGCCTCGGGCGTTGCGGTCACCGCTGCGGAGGCGCTGGTCGCGCCAGCCGCCTGCATTAACTTGTCGAGCGGCAGATACAGCAGGTTGCTTCCGCCCTTGGCATCGACCATCACTTTGCTGACGCTGGACATGACCTGCTGCACCGTGTCAAGGTACAAGCGGCTGCGGGTGACTTCCGGCGCCTTGTTGTACTCAACGAGTATCTGCTTGAAGCGGCTCGCCTCGCCTTCCGCATTGGCGATAACGCGGCTCTTGTAGCCATTGGCTTCCTCGGTCAATCGAGAAGCCGCGCCACGCGCCCTCGGAACGACATCATTGGCGTAGGCCTGGCCTTCGTTCTTGTGGCGCTCGCGATCCTGTCCGGCCTTGGTGGCGTCGTCGAAAGCCGCTTGTACCTGTTCCGGCGGCTGAGTGCTCTGCATGGTAACCGAGCGGATCAATACCCCGGTCTCATAACGATCAAGAATATCCTGGATCAACTTGGCGGTATTCGCGGCGATCTGTTCGCGTCCTTCATAAAGCACGAAGTCCATTTTGCTCTTGCCGACGATCTCGCGGATCGCCGTTTCGGCCGCGCCCATCACGGCATCATCGGGATGACGGTTCTTGAAAAGGAACTGCTGCGGATCCTTGAGCAGATATTGGACGGCAAACTGGACCATGACGATGTTCTCATCGTCGGTCAGCATCAACGCCTCCTTCAGCACTTTGTTCTTTTCCGCGCCGCGATAGCCAACCTCCACGGTACGAACCCCGGAGAGATTGACGATTTCATGACTTTCAATCGGCCAGGGCAGACGCAAATTCGGACCCGAGGTGGTAATCCGCGAGAAGCTGCCGAAGCGCAGCACTACACCGCGTTGGCCCTCATCAACGATATAGAAGCCGCTAGCCAGCCATACCACGATGACCAGGGCCGCCAACAATCCGACGCCACCACCGAACTGGCGCAGGTTGAAGGGGGGGCGGGGTGCGCCTCCTCCCCCGATGCCTCCGCCGGTCTTCCTGCCGAAAAGAGCAGAGAGACGGCGATTGAGATCTCGCCAAAGTTCTTCGAGGTCCGGAGGGCCTTGATTACCGCCCTTGTTGCCACCGGGATCGGGTTTGTTGCCCCAACCGTGGTCATTCATAGACATGATTATGGCGGCGATCACTTGTATAAACCCTGCTGTGTGGAGAGAAAAGTTATGTCACCTTGTACGCTTCGATCAAGCTAAGGCATCAACCGGATCAGCCAGACTTCCTGCCTGATTTCGGGAGGGATGCTCGCGTGCTACTTCGACCAGCGCCTCGCGCAGCAATTCGAGACCGGCGCCGGTCCGCGCACTCAAGCGAACGCGGGCGATTTTAGCATACTCGCCGCGCTCCAATTCGGGCGCAGCCGAGGTCGCATCGATCTTGTTCCAGACGACGATTTGCGGTACATCCGCCGCACCGATTTCCGCCAGTACCTGGTTTACCGCCTCGATCTGCTGGTCGCGGTCGGAACTGGCGGAATCGACCACGTGCAGCAACAGATCGGAGCCTGCCGTTTCCTCCAGCGTCGCATGAAATGCCGCGACCAGGGCATGCGGAAGATCGCGGATAAAGCCCACGGTATCGGAGAGGACAATCTGCCCGACTTCGCCCAAGAAGAGGCGCCGAGAGGTCGTGTCGAGAGTGGCGAATAACTGGTCGGCGGCATAACTTCCGGCTTTTGTCAGCGCATTGAACAGGGTCGACTTGCCGGCGTTGGTATAGCCGACCAGCGACACCGACATTACGTCTCCCCGTGTTCTGGCGCGGCGTCTGACAACGCGCTGGCGTTCCAGTTGCTTCAGCCGTTCCTTGAGAAAGGCGACACGTTTCCCCAGCAAGCGTCGGTCGGTTTCAAGCTGCTTCTCGCCGGGGCCACGCAAGCCGATTCCGCCCTTCTGCCGCTCAAGGTGAGTCCAACCCCGCACCAGCCGCGTGGACAAGTGCTGCAATTGCGCCAGTTCCACTTGCAGTTTCCCTTCGTGGCTCTTTGCTCGCAAAGCGAAGATATCCAGAATCAGGGCGCTGCGATCGATGACTCGGCAATCCAACGACTTCTCCAGATTGCGCTGCTGGCCGGCAGTCAGTTCATGGTTGAAGATGACGATTTCAGCGTCGTACATGCGGGCGGCGACGGCGATCTCATCGACTTTGCCCTTGCCCGCGTAGGTTGCCGCATCGGGCGACTGGCGCTTGCCATTGATCACAGCCATGGGTCGGGTGCCGGCACTCCTGGCGAGCAATTCGAATTCCGCCAAACGTTCGGCATAGTCGCCCGCGCCGAAATCAAGTTGCACCAGGATCGCGCTTATGCCGGACGCGTCGCTGGAGGATTGCTCGAACATGGGTGATTGCGGCCACCGACCCGAAGCCCGGGCCGACGCAACGAGCATTACGCGTTATCGGAGTCCAGGTCGAGGCTGACTGGACGACCAGGCACCACCGTGGAGATGGCGTGCTTATAGACCATTTGGGTGAGCGTGTTCTTGAGCAGCACTACGTACTGGTCGAAGGATTCGATCTGGCCCTGCAACTTGATCCCGTTAACCAAGTAGATCGAGACTGGAACGTGCTCCTTGCGCAGCGCATTCAGAAACGGGTCTTGTAAAAATTGCCCTTTATTGCTCATGGTGCGTCCCTCGATTCAGATGTTAAGTACTCACTGTAAAACATTTTTCGGCGACCTGCCAGCAGCATCGCGTATTCGGCGGAAATTATCCGGCGACGCGCACTTTCAATTCTTGTTATCGCCATACGGGTTACTCGAACTCTTGAATTGAACATGTAGCGGAGTTCCCTGCAATTTGAAGCCTTCCATGAAGCTGCGCTCCAGATAGCGCCGGTAGGAATCCGGCAGGTGATCCAGGGCGTTGCCATGAATCACAATCAGCGGGGGATTCCGTCCGCCCTGGTGGGCATAGCGCAACTTTGGACGAAAAACTCCGTGGCGCGGCGGCGCCTGTTTGGCGACGGCGGCAATCAGGGCGCGGGTCAGCTTGGGAGTGGACAACTTGGCCATGGCCGCCGCCCAGGCCTTGTCCACCGAAGCTAGGACGCCGCCGATACCCTCGCCCTTCAATGCGGAAATGTAGTGGACACGGGCGAAACCGAGGAAATTGAGTTTGCGCTCGATATTTATCTTGACGATCTCGCGGCGGTAGTCATCGACCGCATCCCACTTATTCACCGCCACCACCAACGCCCGGCCGGCCTCGATGGCGAAGCCGGCGATATGCGCATCCTGGTCGGAGATATCCTGGCTGGCGTCGACCATCAATACCACTACATTGCATTCTTCGACCGCCTGCAAGGTCTTGATGACCGAGAATTTTTCGACGGTCTCAAACACCTTGCCGCGACGACGCAGGCCGGCAGTGTCGATCAGGGTATAGTCGCGGCCATTCCTGGAGAACGGCACCTCGATGGCGTCGCGGGTGGTACCCGGCATGTCGAAGGCGATCACGCGTTCCTCGCCGAGCAGCGTATTGATGAAGGTGCTTTTGCCGACGTTGGGCCTTCCCGCCACAGCCACTCGCGGTCCAGCACCGGCTTCGGGCGTCTCTGTTTCTTCCGGAAACGAGGCCAAGGCCTCGTCAACCAATTCATTCACTCCGTCGCCGTGGGCAGCCGAAACGACCAGGGGCGTGCCGCACCCCAGTTCGTGGAACTCCGCCGCCACGACCGGCCGGTTCATTCCTTCCCCCTTGTTAACCACTAGCATGAGCGGCCGGCCCGACTTGCGCAGGCGTTCCGCAATGGCCTGATCCTGCGGGGACAAACCGGCACGGCCGTCGACGACGAACAGCAATACATCGGCCTCGGCGATGGCGGCTTCCGCCTGTCGCGCCATCTCATGCATGATTCCGTCCTTGGCCGCCGGTTCGAAACCGCCGGTGTCCACCACCAGATAAGGCCGATCACCGAGTCGACCGCGGCCGTAATGGCGATCACGGGTCAGACCCGGCATATCGGCCACCAGGGCGTCTCGGGAACGGGTGAGCCGATTGAACAGGGTGGACTTACCGACGTTGGGGCGGCCAACGATGACCAGGGTAGGAATCATAAGGCGCTATATGACCGGGAGGCATCCGTCGCGATGCGCCTCATTTCACCGACAGCGCAAAAATCCCGCCGCCACGGGTCTGAACCACAAAGCCATCCTTGAAACGCTGCGGGTCTGCCAAGATGGCACTACCGTCACCGCTGAAGCGGGCGGTAAAACTGCCGTCGTCACGGTTCAATAGGTGCACCGTACCTTGAGCGTCCGCCACGACGATATTGCCACCAAGTGCCAGGGGCCGCGACAGCCCGCGCATGAATAACTTGTCCTGCTTCCAAAGACTCGATCCATTGCTCCGATCGAAAGCCAGGACTGAGCCCTTTTCATCGCTGACATAAACGCTTTTCGCGTCGAGATCGAGGCCGGTGCTGCTGGATACCTCCCGTGACCAAAGGTGATTGCCTTTGTTTAGGTCGAAGCAGGTCACTCGGCCCTGGTACGCAACCGCGCAAACCTCCCTGCCCTGAATGACCGGCAGGCTGGTGACATCGGCGATGCGCTCGAGTTCGGTGGCCCCCTTGGGTAAGGCAACGGTGCCTTCCCATAGGGCCGCGCCATTCTCGGCATTTATCGCAACCAGTTTCCCGCCCGGAAAACCTATCACGACAGTGCGGCCCGCCATTGCAACGCCGGCGAAACTGCGCAGGGACAAGGCTGGAGTACTGCGTTGATAGACCCAGCGTCGCTTGCCGTCGGAGGCTTCGAAGGCGAAGATTCGCGAATCGCCGCTGCGAATGACAACCAACCCACCGCTCACCGCTGGCGCCGCCAATACTTCTGAATTGACTCGTGTCTTCCAAACGGAATTGCCGCTGGCAGCATCGAACGCCAGCACTTCACCTTTGGAGGTGCCGAGCACCACCAGTTTGCCGTCGCTGCCGACTCCTCCGGAGAGGAATTGACCGGCATCTACCCGCCATACCTGGCGACCGTCATCGAAACGCGCCACCGAGCCATCGCGAGCCGCCGCATAGACGCTGGTGCCAACAACCGCCGGAGTGAATGAATATTCGCCGCTCCCGCCAATTCCGGATTGCCAATCGGTTTTCAAATCGGCTGTCGTAATTATTGCCGTCAGTTCTGCTGGCTTGGTCTTCGACGGACTGCCCGAGAACGGGTTAAGACTGTCGAGGCTCGAACAAGCGCCCAGCATGGCGATCAGGCTCGCCAAGGCGAATCTCAACAACCGATCATTCATGGCCGGGGACTCCCGATCGCCTCGAGTTTGACCTGGACCAGGTCACGATATTGGCTTCGAGACTGATCGGCACCAGCGGATTTCTGCGTCTCGTCCAGCTTGGACAAGGCTTGCTGGTAGGCCGTCCTGGCCTCATCCTGTTTCCCTTGAGCAACCAGGATGTCGCCCTTGAGCTCGGTGTAGCGCGGCATAAATGGTCCCGCAGGTTCGTTCGCCAGTTGCTTCAGCGCTTCGTCATAAGCCTTTTCCTCAAGCAATACGGCAGCGAGGCGCAGTCGCGCCAGATCGCGCGTTTCGTCGTCGCGGGGATGATCGACCACCCAACCAAGGTGCAGCTTTGCGGTTTTCAGATCTCCAGCCTCGACATACAACCTGGCAGAGACCAATACCGCCATGCCGGCGTATGCGGTTCCGGAGAACTTGTCGATCAGTTCGCTGGTTGCCTCACGGGCCTTCTTGGCGTCATGCTCGCCGGCCGCTCGTTCGACGACGGCATATACCGCTGCCGCTTGCGCGCCCTGGTCACCTTGCCACCAGTTCCAGCCTTGCCAGCCGACGACACCGATAGCCGCTACCACTACCACGCCCGTCACCAGGTTGCCGTACTGTTTCCACCAGGTCTTCAGTTCGTCCAGCTGTTCCTGCTCTTCAAGGTCATAAACCGCCATTTTCGTCTTCCCAGTCAAAAAGTAATTCGCCGATCGCCTCGGCCAGTTGATCATAAGCCACGCGTTGCTGCTCGGACACTTCCCGTAGCGTCTTCAAGCTGATCTCGTTGGCGGCCGCTTCGTCGTCCCCAATGATAACCGCCAGCGTTGCGCCTGAGGCGTCGGCGCGCTTCATCTGCGACTTGAAGCTGCCACCGCCGCAATGCATTTGAATGGCATAGCCGCCATCGCGGAGTTCCTCGGCCACTTTGAAGGCGAAACGCAACGCCGCTTCACCCTGATGCACGACGAAGACGTCAGGAGCCTGGCGAGCCGCCTTGCCACCCTGTTCCTTCCACAGCGTCAGCAATCTCTCGATACCCATGGCAAAACCGCAGGCTGCTTGCGGCTTTCCACCCAACTGGGCGAACAGTCCGTCGTAACGGCCACCGGCGCAAACCGTGCCTTGCGAACCAAGACTGTCCACCACCCACTCGAACACCGTCAGATTGTAGTAATCAAGCCCCCTCACCAAACGCGGGTTGATTCGATAGGGAATCCCGGCGTCCTTGAGAAATGCCTGGACTCCCTCGAAATGCTTGCGCGAATCCGCTCCAAGGTAGTCGATGAGCCGCGGTGCGGTCTCGATGATGCCTTGCATCTCCGGATTCTTGCTGTCCAGAATGCGCAGCGGATTGGTATGCAATCGACGCCTCGCATCGCCGTCGAGCAGCGCCGTATGTCCCTCGAAGTAACCGATCAGGGCATTGCGGTGTTCCAGGCGCTCGTCGATCTGTCCCAGCGAATTGAGTTCAAGGCGAATGCCCTCGATGCCAAGATCGTCCCAAAGACGCTGGCACATCAGAATCAGCTCGGCATCGATGTCCGGCCCGGTGAAACCGAGTGCCTCCACGCCGACTTGGTAGAACTGCCGGTAGCGACCCTTTTGCGGGCGCTCATGGCGAAACATCGGCCCCTGGTACCATAGTCGTTTCGGCCCGTCATAGAGCAGGTTGTGTTGAAGCACCGCGCGCACGCAACCTGCGGTGCCTTCAGGGCGTAAAGTCAACTGTTCGCCGTTGAGGCTGTCGGTGAAGGAGTACATCTCCTTTTCGACGATGTCGGTGACGGCGCCGATCGCACGGGTGAACAATGGCGTCGGCTCAACCAGCGGCATGCGGATGGGCCGGTAACCATAGGCATGCAGCCAATCCCGTAGGCTGTCTTCAAACTGCTCCCAGAGTTCGGCTTCGTCGGGCAGGATATCGTTCATCCCGCGTACGGCTTGTAAGGTTTGGCTCATAAATCGAAATCGTTAACAAAGACGCTGGGGATATTTGCACGCGACATAATCATCGATGATGGCACGGAACTCGGTGGCGATATTGTCGCCCTTCAAGGTAACCGTCCGTAAGCCGTCGACGTACACTGGCGCCACCGGCACTTCGCCGGTGCCCGGCAGACTGATGCCGATGTTGGCGTGCTTGCTCTCACCGGGGCCATTGACCACGCAGCCCATGACCGCCAGGGTCATGTTTTCGACGCCGACGCGCTGCACGCGCCAGACCGGCATCTGGTCGCGGACATAAGACTGGATTTCCTGCGCCAACTCCTGGAACACCGTGCTGCTGGTGCGGCCGCATCCAGGGCAGGCTGCCACCAGCGGGGTAAACGCGCGCAGCCCCATGGTCTGCAAGATCTCCTGGGCAACGATGACTTCGCGTGTCCGGTCGCCATTCGGTTCCGGCGTCAACGAAACGCGTACGGTATCGCCGATGCCTTCCTGTAGCAGCACCGCCAGCGCCGCGGTGGAAGCCACGATGCCCTTGGAGCCCATGCCAGCCTCCGTCAGACCGAGGTGCAACGAGTATTCGCAGCGCGCCGCCAGGTCTCGATAGATGGCGACTAAATCCTGGACGCCGGAAACCTTGCAGGAAAGAACGATCATGTCGCCGCCAAGTCCCAGTTCCACCGCCTTCTCCGCGCTTTCCAGCGCCGAGGCGACCATGGCCTCGCGCATGACGGCGACGGTATCCCGCGGCTTGGCGCGTTTGGCGTTTTCGTCCATGATGCGCGCCAGCAGTTCCTGGTCAAGGCTGCCCCAGTTCACGCCGATGCGTACCGGTTTGCCGTGACGGCAGGCGATTTCGATCAGGCGGGCGAACTGGTCGTCCCGGCTTTTGCCTTTGCCGACATTGCCGGGATTGATACGCAGCTTGTCGAGCGCCGCCGCGCAATCCGGCACTTCTTCCAGGAGCTTGTGACCATTGAAATGAAAGTCCCCGACCAGCGGGACATTCAGCTTCATCTTGAGCAAACGTTCACGGATCCGGGGTACTGCCGCCGCCGCCTCGCGCGTGTTCACAGTGATGCGGACGATTTCCGATCCGGCGCGGGCCAACTGCGCCACCTGCATGCTGGTGGCAATATCGTCAACGGTGTCGGTGTTGGTCATCGACTGCACCACGACCGGCGAACTACCGCCGATAATGACCCCGCCGACCATGACGGGACGCGAGCGCCGACGTTGCAAGGGTCCCTGGGGTGCCGTCCGATCCGCAGCGTTCATTCGAGGGTGAGCCGTGCCACATCGACCTTGGTATGGGGACGCAAGTCGACTTGCTGGTCTTCGAACTGCAACTGAACACGTGATGCGTTACCGATCACCAGTGCGAATGGTGGTTTCCCGTTGACAACCTGACGCGTCCCGGGCTCATTGTTTTGCGCAAAAATGACGCGTTGCCCGGCGTCCTTGACTTCAACCCAGGATTTCTCTTCGAAGACGAAAATCAACTGGCGGAAATCAGGCTCGGGCGAAGGGGTTTTCGCGGGTTCCGGTTGTCCCGGCTCGACCTGAGTCGCGGGGGGCTGGACGACATTGGCCAACGGTTGCGTCGCCGCTGGCACCGTGGTGGCAACTGCGGGTTTGGGCTTTGCGGTTCCTCCCGGCCAGTCGAAATAAGTTGCAATGGCGACAAGCACCGCCAACACGATCAGCAACAACGCCAAATGCGGCAAATAGCTTCGCCGCTCGCCCGGTTGCGGCAGCGCTGCACCGGTATCCTTGGGCAGATGTATTTGCGTGTCGGTTTGCGGCGTTTCGCGATCCAGCATGGCCAGCAAGGGATGCGGATCAAGCTGCAACAATTTGGCGTAGCTGCGGATAACGCCACGTATAAAAGTGGCGCCCGGCAGGTGTGCAAAATCGTCTCGCTCTATCGCCTCAATCTGGCGCGGGCTGAATTTGATGGAACTGACCACGTCGGCAATCGAAAGTCCGCGCGACTCTCGCGCTTCGCGCAAGCTTCGCCCTGGTGATTCATCGGATGGAATTGGCATACCGAATAAATCAACATGTGGAATCTCAAGCGTCGCAGGTTGCTCCGGCAAGTCCTGTAGTTCACTCAATCGTATTGTCCCTGCATAAGCATCTGTTGCTCCTGACTGCCGGGAAATCTTCTCCGCAGTTGCGAAGCGAGACGCGCCTCCGCCTCCCTGTCACCGAGCTTGCGCTCGATCCGGACTCCGAGCCACAGCGACTCCGGGCTCGGCTCGGTGATTTTGTACAGTTCCTGCAAGTGCAGGCGGGCAGCCGCGATCCGGCCTTGACGGTAAGCAATATCGGCGAGAAAGTACAGGGCCCGGTCGCTATGGCCATCCACGCGCAGGGCCTTTACAAAATAGTCCTCGGCAGCCTTGTCGTCCTTGATCCGCATCGAGCATATGCCCGCATTGGTAAACGGCAAGGCCGGGGTAGCGTAGAGCGGGCTCTTAATGGCTGCCAGGAAATGCTGTAGCGAACGCGACTCCTGGCCTGTCTGGCAAAGAAACCAACCGAAACTGTTATTGATTTCCGGATCCGTCGGCGCCACAGCAAGGGCTTTCTCGAAACTTTTCTCGGCGGCCTGGTTCTCGCGCAATTGCATATACACCAAGCCTTGCAAATTATATGCTGGCGCATAAGCCGGATCGGCGGACAATGCCGCGCGCGCCTCTTCGAGGGCCACGCCCATATTGCCGCGTTGCATATACAGGGTCCCCAGTTCGGTATGCACCTTGGCACGCTGCCGGATATCTGTGCTGGCTGTCTGTTGCGACACCGGCTGGCCAACCGCCTCGGCGGTCCGCGTGTTTCCCGCGCAGCCTCCCAGAAACAGGATGGCAGCAAGAGTGAGGAACAAGGCGGCGTTCATTACGCGACCTCAACAACCGCTATCGACGTCCGATTGCGCGTTGTCCGGGATGAACGGTCCATCACTTGGCCGGCGAGTTGTCCACAAGCGGCAGCGATGTCATCACCCCGCGTCCGCCGGGTCGTGGTGACGACTCCGCCCGCCATCAGGATATCGGCGAAGTGTCGCACTCGCTCGGCTCCTGAACGGCGAAATTCGGAGTGCGGGAACGGGTTGAAGGGGATTAAATTGAATTTGCATGGTACGTCGCGCGTCAGCGTGAGCAGCTCACGTGCATCGGCATCGCGATCGTTGATGCCCTCCAGCATGATGTATTCGAAAGTAATGAAATCGCGAGGTGCGGTTGGCAGGTAACGACGGCAAGCGGCCATCAATTCGGCCAGCGGGTATTTCCGGTTGATCGGTACCAGGCGATCGCGCAATTCGTCCGTCGCGGCATGCAGCGACACCGCCAGTGCCACCGGGCAATCCTGGCTCAACCTGTCCATCGCCGGAACAATACCCGAAGTCGAGACAGTCACGCGTCGGCGTGACAGGCCATAGGCATTGTCGTCCAGCATCAGGCGCAACGCCCGCACGACATTGTCGTAGTTGGCCAACGGCTCGCCCATGCCCATCAGCACCACATTGCTGACGATGCGCTCCCCTTTCGGATCGAATCCCAATGCCTTGTTGGCTTGCCACAACTGGCCAATGATTTCGGCAACGCTCAGATTGCGATTGAAGCCCTGCTTGCCCGTCGAGCAGAAAGCACAAGCCAGCGCACACCCTGCCTGGGTTGATATGCATAACGTCCCCCGATCCGCTTCGGGGATGAAAACAGTCTCGACCGCGTTGCCGCCGCCGACGTCGAAGAGAAATTTGCGGGTCCCGTCCTCCGATTTCTGGTCGCTGAGCAACAACGGCGGAACGATGCAGGCCAGATCTTTAAGCTTGACGCGCAGCGATTTGGCGATGTCCGTCATGGCATCGAAATCGCCCTCCCCGAAACGATGCAGCCAGCGCAACACTTGCCTGGCGCGGAAAGGCTTCTCGCCCATCTGGGCGAAGAAGTCATCCAGGCCGGCGGCATCGAGATCGAGCAGGTTTGTGGTCATTAACGCGAGTAAATGTTCAACGCCGGAAAGAAATAGGCAATCTCGACAGCGGCGGTTTCGGGGGCGTCCGAACCATGCACGGCATTGGCTTCTATGCTGTCGGCGAAATCGGCGCGGATGGTGCCTTTGTCGGCCTTCTTCGGGTCGGTGGCCCCCATCAAATCACGGTTCTTGAGTACCGCGCCCTCACCTTCAAGCACCTGCACCATTACCGGGCCCGAGGTCATGAATTCGACCAGATCCTTGAAAAACGGCCGTTCGCGATGCACAGCATAGAACCCTTCGGCATCCAAGCGGGAAAGGTGCACCATGCGGGCGGCAACAATTTTCAGTCCGTTGGTTTCAAAGCGAGAATAGATCTTGCCAATCAGGTTCTTGGCGACTGCATCCGGCTTGATGATGGAAAGTGTGCGTTGAACAGCCATACGGCTTCTCCAAAGGAAAAAGTCATATTTTATCGCATTAATCCCCGCTACCGAAGGGAATTTCGGCAGGATACCGCGGATTGCGGGGATGCACGCATTCGCCCAGCATTACATAAGAATGGCGCGGGACGGAGGTTATCCGCCGCGCGCCACTCAGATACGAACCGTTCGATGCGCCTATATCATGCCCAAGGCCCTGGGTAGGAAAATCGACATGGTTGGCCAATAAGTCACCATCACCAGGAACACCAGCATCGTCAGCAGCCACGGCCAAGTGGCGATAGTCAGCTCGGTGATTCCCATCTTGGTAATGCCTGATGCGACATAGAGGTTCAGCCCCACCGGCGGGTGGCACATCCCGACCTCCATGTTAACCACCATGATGATGCCGAAATGCACCGGATCTATGCCCAGTTTGACGGCAATCGGGAACAGGATAGGCGCCAGGATCAGCACGATCGACGACGGTTCCATGAAGTTGCCGGCAGCCAGCAACAGCACGTTGGCAATCAGCAGAAAACCGATGACGCCGACGCCGGTACCGATCATCGCATCGGCCATCGCCTGCGGGATCTGCTCCGAGGTCATCAGGAACGAGAAAAGCATGGCGTTGGTGATGATGTAGAGCAACATCGCGCTCATGTTCGCCGACGACAGCAGCACTCTCGGCACATCCTTCATGCCGATATCCTTGTAGATGAACACCGCCGCGATGAACGCCCACACTGCACTCACCGCCGCCGCCTCCGTCGGTGTGAACATCCCCGAATAGATCCCGCCCATCACGATGACGATCAGGAGCAGCCCCCAGATGGAGTCCCGCAGGGCTTTGAGCCGCTCCCTCCAGCTTGCCTTGGGCATGCGCGGGTAGTTGTTGCGCCGGGCGCGATACCAGGTCGTCATCCCCAGCATGGTCGCCAGAACGAGTCCGGGAATCACACCCGCCATGAACAACGCCCCGACCGAAGTGCTGGTCGATACGGAGTACATAACCATCACGATCGACGGAGGAATGAGGATGCCCAGTGCTCCGGAAGTGGTGATGACGCCGGCGCCGAAGCGTTTCGGAAATCCCGCCTTGACCATGGCCGGCATCAGGATGGAGCCGATCGCCACTACCGTCGCCGGGCTGGATCCGGAAACCGCGGCGAAAAGGGCACAGGCAAGAACGCCGCCCAGGCCCAGTCCGCCATACCAGTGACCGACCATGGAAGTAGCAAAGCGGATCATGCGTTTCGCCACACCGCCGTGGGTGAGGAAGTTGCCGGCGAGAATAAAGAACGGGATCGCCATGATCTCGAATTTTTCGATGCCGGTGAACAGCTTCAGCGCCACCGACTCGATAGGTACGCTGGTCATGGTGAAGAGGAAGGTGAGCACCGTCAGGCCGAGAGAAATGGAGATGGGCATGCCGGTCAGCATCAACACCACCAGCAGGGAGAAAATGATGATGGTGTTCATTTGCGAGTCTCCCTATCGGTATCGTGCGGATGCAACTCGTCATCCATGCGGTAGATCCTGTCCTCGTTGCCGGGAGCGGCAAGCGGCTCCTCATCCATGCCGTCGACGTGCCCGTGGTCGTGGTGAGGCAGTTCGCCGCTACGCATGAAGCCGACGGTCACCTGCAGAAAGCGGAAGCACATCAGGTAGGAACCGAACGGCACCGCGCAATAAACGATCCAGGTAGGCCATTCGAGGTCAGGGGTGGTCGGACCTTCGGGAAGGTCGCCGGTGTTCATCCCGAAAAGCCTGAAAATCGAGTAATGCGCACCATTCTCCCAGACGAAGGTGGCACCGAGCGTGCCGACGATGCCGGTGAATAGGGCCCCGGCCAGCAGGCCGAAGATGATGAAACGGGCGCGAGTGCTGTCCTTTAGCCGGTTGATCAGAACGTCAACGCCGACATGGATACCGGTGCGCACACCGTAAGCGGCCCCGAACTTGGCCATCCAGACAAACATGATGATGCACAGCTCCTGCGCCCAGCCGAAGTTGAGACCCAACAGCCAGTCCTGCACCAACGGAATTGAATAACCCGAGGCGTAGCGGTGCACCACCGCGGCGAAGATTATCACCGTCGCGGCCCCCATTAGCAAAGTGATAAGCCATTCTTCCAGATGATCCAGTGCTCTCATCATCATTCTCCACGCATAAAAAAACCACCCCGCTCAGCGGCACGCCGCGGCGAGGTGGTTTGTCAAAGGGGAATTACAACTTAGCCGGATCGAAGCCGGTTTCCTTGTAGATCGTCTGGATCAACTCCTTGCCGATGCGGGACTCCATTTCGGTGTGGACCTTGACCAGCGCCTTCTTGAGTTCCTTCTTCTCCGTCGCAGTCGGAGTCATGATCTCGGACTTCCCTGACTTGCGAACGGCTTCCAGCGCATCGTCGTTGTCCTTCTTGGCGATTTCGTTGGCAAACTTGGTCGCCTCGAGCATGGCCTGCTCAAGTTGCGTGCGGACATCCGCCGGGAGGCCGTCCCAGAACTTCTTGTTGGTGATCACGGCGTAACCGAGGTAACCATGATCCGAGACGCGCACGTACTTCTGTACCTCGTGCATCTTCTGCGTATAGAGGTTCGAAGGCGGGTTCTCGGTACCGTCCACGACGCCTGTTTGCAGCGCCTGGTACACCTCCGAGAAAGCCATCACCTGGGGCAGCGCGGAAAGTGCGCGGATTTGCGCCTCAAGCGTCTTGGAAGACTGGATACGCATCTTCTGGCCCTTGAAGTCCTCGACCTTCTTGAGCGGCTTGTTGGAGCTGAACACCTTGAATCCATTGTCCCAGTATGCCAGGCCATGGATGCCCTTGGCATCAAGCTTGCTCATCAGCATTTTGCCGACCGGACCCTGAGTGACCTTGTGGAGTTCGGCGTAGTTGTCGAACAAGTAGGGCAGATCGAATACCTCAAACTCTTTCACGCCCAAGGGACCAAACTTCGCCAGTGACGGCGCCAGCATCTGCACGGCGCCGAGTTGCAGGGCCTCCATCTCCTCTTTGTCCTTGTAGAGGGTACTGTTGGCATAGACCTCGACTTTAACCTTGCCCTTGGTCAGTTCTCCGGCGCGCTTGGCGAAGAACTCCGATGCTTTGCCCTTAGGCGTGTCGTTGGCCACTACGTGGCTGAATTTGATGATGATGGGCTGTTGCGCCGCTGCGGACAAGGACATCACAGCCGCGGCGATGCCAATAAGCACGATCCGAAATTTCATGTTTATATCCTCCAAAAATAGTTGTCTATCGGTTCCGGGAAACCGGAGTGTGCTGCATTCTGCTTGGCCTGGCAAGTTCAGGCAATTGTGGATATCCGCAGCAAGCATTTTGTGCACAGTCGGGCTACCATGGCATCCATGCTAGAAGGTGCCCCCACCCAGACTCAATCACGAAAGTTGCGCTTAGTTTCGGCCGCATCCGACTGGATGTTGTGGTTACCGAGGGGTGCTTTGGCGATTTTCCTGGTTGCACTCATCGCCCTGCTATGGATATCCTGGCGTTCGGACTTGGAGGAGCAGCGTATTACCTTGATTAGCGACATGCTCTGGCTGGAACAGGAGCTTCGCTTTCACTTGGTCCGCAATGAGGATAGGCTGCAACAGCTGGCGCGCGATCTTGCACCGGCCAACGTTGGAACAGGGTCGCTCGAACCGGGAGCACGTTCTCTTCTCGTAAATCAGACCGGTCTGAGCCAGATTTTCTGGCTGAACGCATCCGGCACCCTGCGTGCGGCCTTGCCGACGGCGACCACCGATGCCGTCACTGTCGGCGACGCCACTCCAACCATACCCATGCCCGAAACCCAGCGCTTGGCGCGCGCACTTGCTAAACCAGCCTACAGTCCGACTTACGCCATCGTCCTCGGCGATGCCCAGTTTGAGGTGCATATTCCCCAGTTCAACAATGGTCGCTATGCCGGCGCGATCGTCGGAATCTACTCGGTACGTCGTGTCTTGGATGAATTGGTGCCATGGTGGCTGGCCCAGCGCTATCGTATCAGCATCACCGACGATGGAGGCGTTCTGGGCAGCAAATCCATGGTCGCCGCAGTGAACTCGCAGATGTCCTACCAGATTCCCTTCGATCCACCCGGCCACGGTCTGATTTTGCGCGCCGAGGCATATGAACTAAAGGTATCTTTGGCGCGCAGCCTGCTGATCCTAACTGTCATTGGGTTGGCGGTAACCATGTTGTGGAGCTTATGGGCATTACGCCGCCACATGAAGTTGCGCCTCGCCGCAGAACATGCCTTGCACAAAGAGTATGCATTCCGCACGGCGATGGAAGACTCCATGGCGACGGGGTTGTTGGCTCGCGATCTTGATGGGTGCTTTATTTATGCCAATCCCGCGTTCTGCCGCATGGTTGGCTACACCGCCTCAGAAATAGTCGGCCAACGTGCCCCGGCACCCTTCTGGGATACGCACGACCCGAACAATAGCGACCTACAGTCGCTGGGGCATCGGGTCGAGGCATCGTCCGCGCCGGGGTTCGAATCCCGCCTGAGGCACCGCGATGGCCGAATGATTCATGCCATGATCCATACCGCCCCACTGATCGACGGTGATGGCATCCACTTCGGCTGGCTGAGTTCGGTGCTCGACATCACCGCAGCCAAGACCCTCGAGGAATATGCCCGGCAGCAGGAAGAAAAACTACAGTTCACCGCGCGCTTGGTCGCCATGGGAGAAATGGCCTCAAGTCTGGCTCACGAGTTGAATCAGCCGCTGGCCGCCATCTCCAGTTACAGCACCGGCTGCCTGAATCGTATTGAACAAGCCGATATTCGACAGGCGGATCTGATCGACGCGTTGCAGAAGATCGGTCGTCAGGCGCAGCGCGCAGGGGCAGTTATCCGCCGCATTTACGAATTCGTCCGCCGCAGCGAACCGCGCCAGGCACCCTGCGATCTGGGCGAAATTGTTACCGACGCTACGGATTTATTTGCCGGTGAGGCACGTAAGTGCGGGGTCGATATCCGGCTAAACGTTGAAGGACACCTGCCGCAGATCATTGGAGATCGCGTTCTGCTTGAGCAGGTTCTGGTCAATCTGATAAAGAACGGCATCGAATCGATGCTAGGCGCACCAAAGGAACTTCGCATATTGCAAGTCGTGGTAAGTCGCTCCGGCGAAGACTCGGACCCGCAGTTGTGTGTGGCAGTTTCTGATCGCGGAAGTGGAATCGCCGATACCGATGTTGGCAAGATATTTCTCCCGTTCTTCACCACCAAGCAGGAGGGAATGGGGATGGGACTCAACATCTGCCGTTCGATCATTGAAAGCCACCATGGGAGGCTATGGTATGAGAAGCACCCCGATGGCGGCAGCGTTTTCAAACTGATGTTGCCGGTTCGCGTCAGACCAAGCGCATGAGGACACCGCTCGCCCATATCGTTGATGACGACGAAGCGATGCGCGACGCGTTGACCTGGTTGCTCCGCTCCCGCCAAGTCAGCACCGCGACATGGGCCAGTGCAGAATCGTTTCTTGCCGCGTGGCAGAAAAATTTCCGCGGCTGCGTGATTCTCGATATTCGTATGCCCGGCATGAGCGGTCTGGAGCTATTCGACCAACTGCAACAACGTCGCTGTCGCCTTCCGGTCATCTTTCTGACCGGTCACGGAGATGTGCCGCTAGCCGTCGCCGCCCTTAAGAAGGGAGCCTACGATTTCCTGGAGAAGCCGTTTGACGACAACAATCTGGTAGACCGCGTCATTGCGGCGCTAGACCAGGACTCCGCTCGCCACAATGACCAACTAATCAGCGCGGACATTGCGGCGAGACTCGCCCAGCTATCGCCGCGCGAGCGCGAAGTGATGGAGCATATTCTCGCCGGGAAATATAACGACTAAGGTTAGATCGTGCTTGCCACGATCTGAACCGTTTGTTGGACGAGCCCGGTCCCTGAGCACCGGGTTCGGAGCGCTGTAGCAAATATCTTTTTGGAATTGCCC
>Ga0172379_10002507_pt1 | contig 32089 bp, 30 predicted proteins | sample GrowelOW334metaG_FD_119756 | JGI IMG/M metagenome (GOLD analysis project Ga0172379, IMG submission 119756) | Groundwater microbial communities from an aquifer near a municipal landfill in Southern Ontario, Canada - Groundwater well OW334 metaG | ecosystem: Environmental > Aquatic > Deep...
CGACCTATCAACGAGCAACTTTTATTTTCGGGCGACGGATTTTTGGCATAGAAAAAACCCAGTCTTTCGACTGGGTTTTGCTTTACTCTTGGCACAAAGCAACTTATTTTTCAGCTCCTACTTCCCACAACACTTCTTATATTTTTTCCCGCTGCCGCATGGACATGGGTCGTTGCGCCCTACTTTGTCTTTATTGATGATCGGTGCTTGTTTAGTTTCTGATTTTTGATCCGTTTCCGCTGCTTTGGCCGCTCCAAATTGTTCAACTTCTTCGGACGCGCCTTTGAATTGCAAATTTTGCTGTTTGGTTTCAACTTGCGGCGCCGCGACAATATTGATCCTAAAAATCGTATGCACGATTGAAGACCGGACATTTTCCATCAGATTTGAAAACATGCCAAAAGCTTCGCGTTTGTATTCCACTAGCGGATCCCTTTGCCCGTAGCCCCTGAGACCGATGCCTTCGCGCAGATAGTCAATCTCATCCAGATGATTCATCCACATCATATCGATCGTTTGCAGCATTACCGCTTTTTCAATCGAGCGCATCTGGCCAGCGCCAATTTCCTGTTCTTTCCGATTATATGATTCTTTGGCCTGACCCACCAGATATTCAACCATGGAGGTTATTTTTTCAACTGAATTTTCACGCTTGTTGGACTGGATTTCTTCCAGTTTTTTTAATACTGTTTCGTCCGCGCCGGCTATATTCTTGAAATTTTCAAATATTTCTTTCATCTTCCATTCGCCCTCTTCGCCAACCGCATGAAAAGAAACCATCCGTTCAATTTCTTCTTTGATATTTTCGAGAATTTCCATTTTCGCGTCCTGCGCTTCCAAGATTTCCCGCCGTTTTTTGTAGATCACTTCTCTTTGTTTGTTCATGACATCGTCGTAGTCCAAAACATGCTTTCTGATGTCGAAATTAAAACCTTCAATCTTCGATTGGGCGTTTTCGATCGTCTTGGAAATAATTTTGTTCTGGATAGGCTGATCTTCCGGCAACCCCAAGCGATCCATCATACTTTTTAATTTGTCCCCGCCGAACCGGCGCATCAATTCATCTTCCAAGGAAACATAAAATTGCGAGGCTCCGGGATCACCTTGACGTCCGGCACGTCCGCGCAACTGATTATCGATGCGGCGCGCTTCATGCCGTTCCGTGCCGATGATGCACAACCCACCCAACTCGCGCACGCCTTCTCCTAATTTGATGTCCGTACCTCGGCCGGCCATATTGGTGGCAATCGTGACCGAGCCAAGTTGCCCGGCTTTCGCCACAATTTGGGCTTCACGTTCATGATTTTTGGCGTTCAGAACTTCGTGCGGTATGCCGTGTCTCCCCAGAAGCGCGCTCAGATATTCTGATTTTTCAATCGCAATCGTACCTACCAAAGCCGGCTGTCCCGCCTTATTCATTTCTTTAATTTTTTCCGCAATCGCGTCAAATTTCCCTTTTTCCGTCTTATACACCACATCCGGCAGATCTTTTCGGATCAGCGGCTTGTTGGTTGGAATCTCCATCACATCCATCTTGTAAACCTTGAAAAATTCTTCCGCGCTCGTCAGAGCCGTACCGGTCATGCCGGAGATTTTGTTATACATGCGGAAATAATTCTGGAAAGTAATTGTCGCCAACGTTCTGGATTCCTTTTGGACATGCACCTGTTCTTTGGCCTCGATGGCCTGGTGCAACCCTTCGCTATAACGTCTCCCCGGCATCAGACGTCCCGTAAAGTCATCCACGATGATAACTTCGTCGTCCTTGACCACATAATCCCGATCGCGCTGGAAAATTATTTGCGCTTTCAGGGCTTGCTCCAAATGATGCACATAATTTATTTTTCCATACTCATAGATATTGCCGACGCCCAGCCAATTTTCCATTTTGGAAATTCCCACGTCCGTAATCACCACTGCTTTCATTTTTTCGTCCACTTCAAAATCTTCATCCCGCTTGAGCCTCGGTACCAGTTGCGCAAATTGCTGATACAATTTTGTTGATTCCGTGTCTGGCGCGGAAATAATCAAGGGCGTCCTGGCTTCATCGATCAAGATGGAGTCCACTTCATCCACGATTACATAATTCAGTTCCCGCTGGACCATCTGCTCTAAAGTCGGCACCATGTTGTCGCGCAAATAATCAAAGCCGTATTCATTATTCGTTCCATAGGTAATGTCGGCGTTGTATGCATCGCGCCGCGAAATTTCGCGCAAATTTTCCATTTCTACTGTTACTTCATTTTCATCCATAACTTTCGGTTCATAAATATAGGATGCGTCATGGATGATGCACGCCGTTGAAATTCCAAGAAAATGAAAAATTGATCCCATCCAATTGCAATCGCGTTTGGCCAGATAATCATTGACTGTTACCACATGCACCCCTTTGCCAGAAAGCGCATTCAAGTATATCGGCAAGGTTGAAGTTAAAGTTTTGCCTTCACCAGTTTTCATTTCCGCAATTTTCCCGCTATGCAAAACAATCCCGCCGATCAATTGAGTATCAAAATGCCGTTCATTGATGACACGACTGGCCGCTTCGCGAACAACCGCAAAAGCCTCTGGAAGCAAATCTTCCAGAGTTTCGCCTCCGCCAGCTGGCGGATTTAGGCGTTCTTTGAATTCTATTGTCTTGTTTCTCAGCTCCTCGTCAGAAAGTTTTTGGATTTCAGGACCAAAGGCATTAATCTTGTCCACAATCGGTCGCAACTTCCCAATTTCCCGAGTGTTTGAGCCAAAAATGTTCGTAAATAGTGCCATAATTTAGTTGTTAGTTCACAATCAACGGTTCACAGCATAACTACTTTTAACCTTTTTATACTACCAAAAAAAACCTCGGAAGTCTACCCCGTGGTCCAATTAGGATTTTACGGGGTCAAACAGGAGGCCTTTAAATCATTGCTATTTTTTTGTCAATCAAAAATTGTACGCCCTACTCAATTGGACTTATATTTCTGAATCCGTCCGAAATAATTTTGGCGACATTTTTTTCAAAATCAACATGTTTTCCGGCCGAACATGAATCCTGCGGACCAGCATAGAAAAGAAAATATCCGTCAAATTGCTTAATATCAGCCATGCGTCCCAGATAAAATTGCGATTCTCCAGTCGCATTTTTTTGCGGAGTTCCGTTTATTTTTGAAATGACGGCTGTTCCATCAGCACAACCAGCGCTCAAAGCATTCAATGATTTCGAAGAAAAAGCAACAGAAGAATAACCATCCCCGCCTGGTATGATCTTATAAATTAAATCACCAAGCACAGAAGCGTCTATGGTCATTTTAAATCCCATTTCTTTTATTTTCACGGTTATTTGGCTGCTTTTTACTTCTGGAGTCGACTGATTGGCTGATTGCGGCTGTTCTGCTGGCTGATTATTTTTAGAAATTTGGATTTGCCCCGGCGCGATTTCCGGCTGATTTTTTTCATAAACCCAGACAAAAGCGCCGACTGTGATAGCGATGATAATTATCACTACCGTCCCGACCCAAGTTTTGATTTGTGTGTTCATTTTATTTTAATAAAAAAGTTAGTTTATGAATTTGAAAGTGGAGAGGATTTGATTAAAGATTTCACTTGGCGTATTTTCGATATTATTAGGAACGTCGATACTAATAATGCTTTCTCCGTGAGGCAAATAGATGAAATACCCACTCGAGCTCGGATTGTCTGACTTAATTACTGAGTAACCGTTAAATTCACTTTCTTTAAGTGGTCCTTCGGCATTTTGCTTTTGAAGCCATTGGCTCGCGGAGAGTTGCTGAAGGTTTTGAAATACTGTGAAAATAATTGCGGCACCGTTTACATCTTTTTTCAAAAAAATTCGCTGGACATTGCCCACGGGTTTTGGAGAATTATTGTTTACATCAATAGCCCAATCCTTAGGATAGTTAACTTCAAACCCATACTTTTCATTGCGATAAGTTTGCCAATTAGAAGTTTTTTCCGCAGGAATTGCGCAATCTTGCGAACAAGATTCCGCTGTTTCTCCGCACGGGCATTCAGATGTTTTTTTGGGATCTTGGCAAATCCCGTCACCACACTGATCATTGCATATGCAATTTATGTTCAATTTAACACCGCCTGGCTGGCATTCTCCTCGATAGTACGCCCATTCGTCGCATTCTGAACCATCAGAAAATCTGCAATATCCGATTTGCCCGCCATCCGCACCGGTACGAATTTCCAATGTTCCGCCATTATTGGTGCAGTGAACCGAAGCTGGATTAGCAATACCGATATTATTATTTTGACCGGTGTTCTGTTTTTTGATGGGAATTTGGATATCCGGCTGCGTAATTTCCGGCTGGTTTTTTTCATAAACCCACACAAAAGCGCCGACTGTAATTGCAATAATAATTATTAGTGCTACGCCCAATCCGGTTTTTATTTGTTGTTGCATAGTTTATAAAAAATTAATTAATCGTTAATATTTAGCTGGAAAGTTTCCAAAATTTTTCCGCCCTCCTTGCATCTGTCTTGTTGGAACTTGTCAAACTGTCCGCCGCCGTCAGTCGGACCCTTCCCGCAACAGCCGTCGCAGACAAAAACCTTGCCCTCGTCTTCCGTGATTTTTTCTAGCGCTGACTTGTTCGACGTATTTGCCCATTCAGAAGAAGTGTAGATTCTGATTGTGAAAAGACTGAATGGCTGATGACCATCTTTGAAACTGAAGCTCACACTCTTGTCATTTGGAAAACTGCTTTCGGTGGCAACATAGCCTTTCCATGATTCCGGAAAACCTAAGCTAAATCCAAGATTTTTGTTTGAATATGCTCTCCAAGCCGGAGAATCATCAGTTTGACTGGACGCATAAAATTTCACCGGCAATTTGAAACTTTCGTCTAGCTCGCGCAGATCAGATGAATTATCTTTCTTAAAAAGAATATATCCCGTTTCAGTTGTTGGTTTTGAAAATTCAACTGTTCCGGAGAAATTTACAAAATTTTCCGTCATCCATTCCGGCGCTTCTGGCGATGAAACAAATTGCGCCGTGCCGGAGCCTATTTTTTTCCCACTGTCCTCATAAACCTCCATCGGAAAACTGCCTTCAAAAAACCAGGTGCCCCGAGCTTTACCCGAAACGATTATCGGACTGAAAATTGTAGAATTTTTGGCTGGAGCGGAAATAATAATTTTGTCAGCAATGCCAACAATTTCCGGACAAGAGGCGAATTCACAATTCAGTCCGGTCCTCCCCACAGCCGATCCGTCGGGACAAATTTTAGCTTCCTCGGTACAAGCACGCTGAATTTTTTCCGGTGGACTGACAGGTACGTAATTAATTACGTAATTCTTTTGAGAGTACCAGACAAAAAACCCAGCCAAAAGCGCCGCGATTATGACAACCGCTAACCCGATCCAAGTTTTGATTTGTGTGTTCATTTTTTGTTATCCTTGATGCTTATTCTACTCCTAATTTAAAGAAAAATGAAGAGAAAAAGTTATACACAGAAAATCAAACAACAACAAAAAAACGGCCGTTCAAAGCCGTTTTTTATTATCTAAAAACCTCTGAGAATCTAGAAGCGCGCGCTTTTATCAATCACGGTCTTTTTTTTGATCGATCGCCGGCCGCGAATGCGCAGGGTTCTGACTTTTTCTGTGTCTTTTCTGATCTGTTCTCGCAAATCGTTTTCCACTGAATCAATAGAGCCTTCGATGCTTTGCGTCGTGTCTTCAGCGCGGTAAAGATTGTATGGCGTCTTGACCATAACTTCCACCCGGAATTTATTTTTTTTCTTATCCATATCAATTTCGATTTCGATGCGCGAAATTTTTTTCAACAATTTTTGGACTCCCTGCAGTCTCTTGGTTATGTACGCCTCTGTCCTGTCGTCTATTTTCAATCCTTTAAAAAATAAACGCATGCTGTTTTCTACTGTCATAGATTTTTATTATTAAATTATTATTAAAAACCAACATACTGAACCTCCTCCTGTAATTCTATCCCGAATTTATCTCGCACCTGCTGTTTAATAAAACTTGAGAGCATTATAACATCTTGGGCCGTCGCTCCGCCAGTGTTGACGATAAAATTGGCATGCTTTTCACTCACCATCGCCCCGCCGATTTTCTTACCCTTAAGTCCGCATTCTTCGATCACAAATCCCGTCGGAATAGTATTTTTCTCGTGTAATTTCAATTCTGAAAAACGGGGAAGTTCTTTTAATTTTTTCAAATTATGTTCCGTCGGCGCGGTGTGCTTGAAAAAACTGCCAGGTGAAAGAGTTTCCGGAAAGACACCCTTTCTCCATGTTATGCTTTCTTGCACCTTTTTCTGCAAAACTTCTTTGTTTCCTGCTCTAAATTTTAGTACAGCTGAAAGGATAATAAAATTGCTTTTCTTTTTGAAAATACTTTCGCGATATGCGAACTCACATTCGGCATTGCTGAATTCTTCATTTTTTTGATTTTCCAAATCATATGCCCTCACGCTTTCCACAATATCTTTCATGGACAAACCAAAAGTCCCGGCATTACCTCGGATGGCTCCGCCCAAGCTTCCTGGCAATCCCCCAGCCCATTCCAGTCCCACCAGCCCTTTTTCGACTGATTCTTTTATCAATTTTGCGATCGAGACGCCTGCTCCGGCCCTAATAATGTCATCTTGCAACTCACAGCTTGTATTATGTAATTTTATAACCAACCCACTAAAACCGTCATCTGAAACAAGCAAATTGCTTCCCCCGCCCAAAATAAAAAATTCCAGATTATTTTTTTTGGCATATTCAAGCGCCTCAATCAATTCTTCCTCGCTTTTTACTTCCACAAAAAACTTCGCCGGCCCGCCGATGCGGAAAGTTGTAAAATTTGCCAGTGGAATATTTTTTTGAATATTTAACATGGTATAAAAATATTTTTTTCTAAATAATCATGAATATATTTCGGTATATTTTCATGCCCGAGATGCCAATCGACATTTTCATCTAGATTAATCCATTTAAAGGCAGTGTGTTCGAAGCTGGTCTTTATTTTAGACTTTTTTTCATCATATTCTGCCACAAAAGATATATTCACTTGATAAATTGGAACCTCTGGATATTTATCTGGACCCTTTGTGAGCACGGTCAAAATTCCCCTTATTTTTGCCTCTATCCCGGCCTCTTCTTTAGCTTCCCGCCTGGCTGCATCAATAAAATTTTCTCCTACATCCACCCACCCTCCGGGCAAACACCATTTTTTATCATCAGCACGTTTCAAAACTAGTATTTCTCTTTTTTTATTAAGCACGGCAACATTTACGCCAAGCTTTGGGGTAATGCAGCCTCCTTCTTTTTTAAAATTTTCTTTCAATCTCTTTTTTGGGATATTTAAAATTTCCGAGTATTTATCCGCCGTTAAATTGATTATTTTTTTATAACGATCAACGTCATAGTGATCTTTTGTATACGTAAGTCCTTCCATAGCGATAGCTCTTAATTCATCAAGCAAGGCTGTTATGTTTTTCATAAAAAAATTTAATGAATTAAGTTTTGTCCCTTTCCTCCGCTTTTCTGCCTTGTTCCCATAAAAATACCATAAGGGTTGTGACGATGACAACCAGCCAATCTTGCCGCACAATCGGATGCATATGGAGATATTTTTGGAAAAGCGGGATATACATAAATGATAGCAAAATTCCGACTGATATTAAAATCGCGCCAATGGCGTATTTATTTTTGAAAAACCCCAGTTCAAATGGCGAAAATTTTTCACTGCGCGACTGCAATAAATTGGCAACTTGCGCCATGGAAATTACGGCGTAAGCCGCGGTTGTGGATTGTATGTATAGCAGGGAATCTTTGGCCAGATCCTGTCCGAAATCCCAGCCGCCGCGGAGCATTGACCAAAGAAAGGCAAAGACCGCACCAGTTGCCATTAACACGCCCAAATAAAAAATTCTGCGAAAGCCGCTCCAAGTCATAATTTTTTGTTTACTGCTCATCATTTTATTTTTTTCACTGCCAGGCTCTGTCGGCTCAAAACTCAGAGCAAACGATGGAAAAATATCCGTTCCGAGGTCAGTGGCCAAAATTTGAACTGCGGTCATTGGCGAGGGAACGCCAAGCAAGACCCCAAAGACCACCGACAGTAATTCGCCGGCGTTCGCGACAAAAACATAATGCACGAATTTTTTGAGATTTTGAAATATGGTACGGCCCTCTTTGATACCCTTGACAATGGACGCAAAATTATCATCCAAAAGGATCATATCAGCGGCTTCTTTGGAAACATCTGTCCCAATTATACCCATCGCTACGCCAATGTCTGCGCGCTTCAGCGCTGGCGCGTCATTTACTCCATCGCCGGTCATCGCGATAACTTGTTTGTATTTTTTAAGAACATCAGCGATGCGTAATTTTTGCTCCGGAGCGATACGCGCAAAAACAGTTACCCCCTTTTTTATTGAATCAAATAATTCTTTATCGCTTAATTCATCCAGACTCTTCCCGTTTATCACTCCATCATTTTCTCCCTGCCCGATCAGGCCGATATTTTTAGCAATGGCGCGCGCAGTGATTTCATAGTCTCCGGTAATCATTACCACTTTAATTCCCAAATTACGACATTCGGTTAGAGCCTGAGCCACATCGGTCCTTGGCGGATCAATCATGGCCATCATACCGACCCAGATCAAATCACTTTCTGCTTTATCCATATCCTCAGCGTCTTCCGCTTTCAATTTTTTATACGCAAAAGCCAAAACACGCAAAGCTTCCCCCGACATTGAATTATAAATTTCTCTGATTCTCTCCTTTTCTGCAATTGTAAAATTTGATGTCTCGCTATCAACTATTTTATGAGTACACAAATCCAGCAAGATATCCGGCGAGCCCTTGACATAAGAAATCGTGTCTTTGTTCTTGTAGATAACGCTCATCCGCATTCTTTCTGATGAAAATGGATTTTCAGTTATTTTTGTTTCATTTTGCAAATAAAAATAATCTTCTTCGTTATATTTTTTCCCCGCCACAATTATGGCACCCTCGGTCGGATCGCCGATAATCTTGTATCCGTCAGCGCCTTTTTCAAGACTCGCATCGTTGCATAGCGTTCCAATTTTACAAAGCAAATCCAAATTCTGAATTTCGGCAGATTTCACGGGTTTTCCATTTTTTGAAAAATCGCCCCAAGGTTCATAACCGGTTCCGCCAACATCAATAATCTCGTTGTTTATGACCATTTTAACGACTGTTAACTCATTTTTTGTGATCGTTCCCGTTTTGTCGGTACAAACAATATTCACACTGCCCAACGTTTCCACCGCGTTTAATTTTTTAGCCAAAACATTGTCCTTGAGCAGTCTTTTCATACCCAAAGACAGCGCGACAGAAATGGCCGCCGGCAGGCCTTCTGGCACGACCGATACGGCCAGCGCCAAAGCAAATAAAAAGTTTTCATATAAGGAAAGCTTGAAATATTGCCCGGCAATCATAACTACAATGCCAATGAGAACCGCCAGGATAGTCACATCTTTTCCCAGGCGCCGCATCTGTTTTTGCATCGGCGTCAGATCCTCTTTCATTTCTTGCGTGAGATTTGCGATTTTTCCCAACTCCGTATTCATTCCTGTGCCCGTGACCACATAACGCGCTTCCCCAGTAGAAATCGTTTCTCCGGAAAAAACCATATTATCAATATCCGCCAGCGCTACGGTGTTTTCCAGCACCTTGACCGATTTCGTTTCCGGACGCGATTCGCCGGTAAATATAAAACTGTTCACCCGCAAGGTGTAAGCCTCCAAAAGATACCCGTCCGCCGGTACGCTGTCTCCCCCAGACACTGCCACAATATCTCCAGGCACAAGATGGCTAGCATCAATTTCTTTTTTCTTCCCGTCACGAATAACGACCGTCTTATCAGCCGTCAGTTTTTTGATCTGATCCAAAATTCTTTCAGCTTTAAATTCTTGAAAAAATCCGATGACAGCATTGATAAAAACGATAATCAAAATTATTGTCACATCCCGATACTCCTGAAATATCAAGGCCAGCCCAGCCGCGACCAGCAAAATCCAAACCAGCGCATCATTAAATTGATTGAAAACCAGCTTTAGCCACTTCCACTGTCCTTTTTTTTGCAACTTATTTGAGCCAGATTCTTTCAGCCTTTTTCTTGCTTCTTCCTCCGATATGCCCTGAAGAGAAGTATTAAATTTCTTTAATACTTCTTTAATAGTAAGATTATAAATATCTTTATTTTGTTTCGCCATTTCTTTGATCACTTCGTATGCAAATTCAGGATTTTAGCTTTTTTACCACCTCAAAAACATTCCCCGCTCCGATGCTCAAAACTACGTCGTCCGGGCCGATCCGGTCTTTTAAAAACTCCACTGCTTCCTTGATGGTCGGAATATATTCCGCCTTGCCATGGCCATATTTGTTGATCAAATCAACCAAATCTTTGGAGCTGACCTTGCCAGAATTTTCGCGTGCTGAACCATAAATGTCCAAAACAATCACTTGGTCCGCGTCATCAAAGCTTTGCGCAAAATCTTGGAGAAACATTTCAGTGCGAGAATATGAGTGCGGATGGAAAACCGCAACGATATTTTTTTCGGGATAGAGGCCGCGTGTGCCTCGCAAGGTTGCTTTTATTTCCTCCGGATGATGGCCATAGTCATCAATCAAAATCGCGCCGTTTCGCTCTCCGATATATTCAAACCGCCGCGATGTCCCCCGAAAACTTGCCACAGCCTCAGAAACATTCGCCAAATCAATGCTTAACTCATGACAAGCCACGATAACCGCTGCAGCATTGAGCAAATTATGATCACCCACTAACTGCGTCCTGAATTCGCCAAGCCTTTTGCCGTTATGAACAATTTCAAACTTTTGATATACTTTGCCCTCAACGCTTTCCACGCCGATTTTTTTAATAATTGCGTCGTTATCTTCCTGGAAGCCATATTTAATAACCTTGCCTTGGCAAGCGCCGGCTACTTCATTGGTTGCCACGCTGTCGCCCCACACCACCAAAAAACCAGTCTTGGTAATTTTGGCGACAAAATCTGAAAAGGCTTTTTTATAGTCGAAAAATGTCGGAAATGTATCCGGATGATCCCAATCAACACTGGTTAGGATGACTGCGTTAGGATCGTATAATTTTAATTTATTTTGAAATTCATCCGCTTCAATTATGAAATATTCACCCCGACCGACTAAAGCATTAGACCCCCATTCCACTACGCGGCTGCCAATGACAGCATCCGGATCGGCTCCTGTTTTTTTCAGGGTGTCCGCCAACATAGCAGAGACTGTCGTTTTGCCATGCGTACCACAAACAGCGATTCCGTACTTTTTATTGAACAATTCAGCCAGCATTCTCGGATAACTAATCGTGGCTAAACCTCTTTTTTTGACTTCGGCTAACTCTATATTATTTCCTTCGTTATACGAGGAAGAATATAAAATAAGATCAGTATCGTCAGGGATATTATCAACAGAAAATCCTTCAACATATTTTATGCCTATTTTTTGCAAAACTTCATCCGTAAAAAATTTTTCATGCGTATCTGAACCAGTAATCTCGATGCCCATTGTTTTTAGGATCTCCACGATCGCCACCACGCCAGAACCCTTGATCCCAATGACATACACTTTTTTTATCTTGGATAAATCCATTCCCATAAGATTAAAAAATTACTTGATCATGCCCAATATGCCATCGGCAATTTTTTCAGTCGCGTCAGGATGATAAAACCTCTTTATGTTTTCCGATAATTTCGAGCGCAGTTCCTCATTTGTCATAATCTCTTTGATTTTTTCCATCAGCAAATTCTCACCCAGATTATTTTCTTCAAAAACGATGCATCCGCCCGTGCGCGCGATTAAAAATGCGTTCATTTTTTGGTGATCATTGGCTGATCCTTCCAGCGGGATAACAATCGCCGGCTTTCCGTTGGCCGCGATTTCTGAAAGCGAATTAGCGCCCGCCCGAGTAATAACCAGATCCGCCACCGCCAGGATATCTTTTATTTCCGGTCCGACAAACGCGATTGGATGGTATCCCTCCCGACCAGCCTTGACACCGATTTCTCCGGCCCGGTGGACAACAGCTTCATAATTTTTATTTCCCGTTTGATGAATCACTTGGTATTCATGCAGAAGATGCGGCAAAATATTGAGTATTTTATTGTTTATTATTTGCGCGCCCTGCGAACCCCCATAAACAAGGATTACTTTTTTTGATTCGATCAGGGAAAACAAGGACCGCGCCGCTGCCGGATCGCCCTGATTGATATCTTCGCGCAAAGGATTACCGGTCAGCACGACCTGCGCGGCCGGAAAATCTTTTTCTGTCTCCGGATAAGAAACCGCCACGCGGGTAGAAAATTTTCCCAACAAAGCATTGGTTGCTCCAGGCACACTATCTGATTCATGAATGAGAATCGGGATGCGATATAGCCAGCCGACTAAAACCACTGGCAGGGACGCATACCCGCCTTTAGAAAAAATTGCATCCGGCATATAAGTCAACAGATACCAGAGAGCTTGGATTATGCCCACAGGAATCTTGAATAAGTCAACAAAATTTTGTAATGAAAAATATCGGCGCATTTTCCCGGCCAAAATTCCTCGGGTGGGAATTCCGGCTTGCGCTATTAACTCCTCTTCGAGTTCTTCTTTGGGACCGATAAAAAGAAAGTCCACCGTATCGGTTTGGCCGACTCTTTCCCTTATTTTTTTGGCTACTGTGATTAGCGGAATGATATGCCCGCCTGTTCCTCCGCTTGTTAAGACAATTCGCATAAATTTAATTTAATTTAGTTTAATTTAGTTTAGTTTGTTTTGAAATGTTAAGCAATATCCCGATAGCGACCATCAAAAAAACAATCGATGTTCCTCCATAACTGATAAATGGCAATGGGATCCCTGTTAGCGGTATAAGTCCTGAAATGGCCGCCATATTGATAAAGGCCTGAAAAAATATCCAGGAAACAATGCCTGCTGCTACTAAGCGTGAGAATGCATCGGGTGCGTTCTTGGCAATACGCAAACCCCGCATGGCCAAGAGTGCAAATAGAGCGATTAAAACGACGCAGCCAACAAGTCCCAACTCCTCTCCTATTATAGCAAATATGGAATCACCAACCGGTTCCGGCAAATAATTGAATTTTTGCATGCTGTGACCCAGTCCTACGCCCAAAATTCCACCAGAACCAATCGCTAAAAGAGCCTGATTGATCTGGTAACCGATACCCCTGGGATCAAGTTCTGGATGTAAAAAAACCAGAAGCCTGTTCATGCGGTATGCTTCTACTTTTATAAGCACGGCCAGCGCCAGAAATCCAGCTGAGCCCATGAGCAGCATGTGCGATATTTTTGAGCCTGAAAGAAAAAACATGGAGATGGCCGTTAGAATAATTACACCCAAAGTTCCCATATCCGGCTGTTTCATAAGAAGAAAACTAATAATTGCCACAATTGTAATAAAAGGCAAAAAACCTTCAAAAAAATCTTTGACCCTGCCGCCGCGGCTCTCCAGCCAGGCGGCCATATAAATGATCAGACTCAGCTTCAACATCTCGGACGGCTGGAAAGAAAGCGGTCCGATCGCGAGCCAACGGTTGGCTCCGTAAATTTTTGTGCCGACTCCTGGCACAAAAACCAAAATTAAAAAAATAATACTTAGGACGAAGAATGGCAAAGAGATTTTTTTCCAATAATTGTAGCCTATCCGTTGCGAAAAATATAGAGCCACAAGCCCGATCAGAACTCCCGCCAACTGGCGCTTGAAAAAAAAGTACGAATCACCGAAGTGACTTCGTGAATACGCAATGCCGGCCGAAGATATCATGATTAACCCAAAAATCAACAACGCGAAAGTTGTATAAAGCAATACGCGATCTAATTTTTTATCAGTGCTAGAATTAGACATTTTGTTTCCCCAATTTGCTGTTTTTCTTCCGCCACTGTTCAATCTCCTTATGATTACCGGAAAGAAGAACCTTCGGCACTTTCCAACTCCGAAATTCTTCCGGTTTGGTGTATTGCGGATATTCCAACTGGCCCTCGATGCTATGTGATTCTTCTTTGGCGCTCTCAATGTTGCCCAAAACTCCCGGAAACAGCCGCGCCACGCTGTCGACTACGATCATCGCCGGAATTTCTCCCCCAGTCAAAACGTAATCGCCAATAGAAATCTCCTCGTCTACTAAATATTTCGCGACTCTTTCGTCTATACCCTCATAGCGGCCGCAAATCATAATCAGGCTATCATATTTGGATAATCGCCGAACATCTTTTTGCGTATATTTTTTGCCCTTGGCGGAAAATAAAATAATTCTGGTTTTTAGTTTTTGGTTTTTAGTTTTTGGTTTTTTATTGGAAATTGGAAATTGGAAATTGGAAATTATCGAGTCAATACATTTATGGATTGGCTCGATTTTTAATACCATCCCTGCCCCGCCGCCATAGGGCGTGTCGTCCACTGTTTTATGTTTGTCTTCGGCGTAATCTCTCAAATTATGAATGTCGATGTTAATTAGTTCCCTAGCTTGAGCACGCTTAAGAATCGATTCAGAAAAATAGGAATCGAAAATTTCCGGAAAAATTGTAATTATGTGAAAATCCATATACCTATAATATCATACTCCGACAAAACAAAAAAGCCTTTGTAGGGCTCTTTTGTCTAACTTCTCTAATCGCAAAGGACAGAGAAAAAAGTGTTAGTTTTCTAAATTATAGGTTTCCAACAACGTCATCAATGCTTCTTTGTTCACGAGGTTCGCGAGGAGTTCTGGTTGAACCCTCCGGTTCGTTAATCTTCAGATTAACGCGAGCATTGTTTTTGGCTCCGATAACTCTAAGAAGAGTTCGGAGAGCTTTTGCTGTGGCACCTTCTCGGCCAATGACCATCCCCATGTCGCTTGGATCTACATCCAAAGAAATGAGAACTCCCATTTCGTCGATTTTGCGTTCAACTTTGACTGCGTCTGGGTTGTTAACAATTTGTTTAACAACATACTCAACGAAGTCCCTGTCTTGTTCCGCCATTTTAGTAATTCTATGAATTTATTATCTCAAGGCAAGAGGATTTTCTGGAAGTTCGACCAACCATCCTCCCCCGCCAGGGCGGGGCTCCACTTCTTGCTTGATGGTTTTATTATAGTCTATAAAATTGATTTTGTCAAACCGTTTGCAATCTCCCTCTTTTAGTGTAATCTTTAGACCACCCCGCTTTTGGTTGAATTTCAAGGGGTTTACCCAAATTACAAAATAATTCTCGAAACTAACAGTAGTAATGAATATGGCAACTAAAGCAAAAAAACACAGGATCACTTTCAAATTTTTACTCAAAGAAATCGCCCTGGTTTTCTTGGATGTTTTTGTCATGCTTGCAGTCATCCTGATCGCCGGCTTTGTATATTTGATGATAAAAACTCCGTTGGGCGACACCCTGTACACAAGAAATATCGCTCAAACAAGCATAATTTATGACCGCACTGGCAAACACGTTCTATACGAGATCCATGGAGAGGAGGACCGAAAAATTTTGATCCATGATCAAATTCCGGACACAATCCGTATTGCCACCGTTGCCACCGAAGATGATTCTTTTTACCGGCACCCCGGCATTGATATCGGCGCTATTTTCCGAGCCCTAAAGGCTAACATCAAAAATGGTAGCGCCAGCCAAGGCGGTTCCACCATCACCCAGCAATTAGCCAGAAGTGTCTATTTGAGTCGCGAAAAAACCCTGAAAAGAAAGATTTTGGAAGCAATTTATGCCATAAAAATCGATAAAAAATACACAAAGGATCAAATCCTAGATGCCTATTTAAACCAGGTCCCGTATGGTTCCAATGCCTACGGCGTGGAGGCAGCCGCAGAAATATATTTTAATAAAAAAGCTTCGGATCTTACTTTAGATGAAGCAGCCATGCTCGCCGCCCTCACCAAGGCTCCTACTTATTATTCTCCTTACGGCGATAATACTGATGCGTTGATTAGGCGACAACAAGAAATTTTAAAAAGAATTGCAAAATTAAATATGGCCGATCCCCAAATAATCGCTGAAGCACTTGAGGTAGACACAAAAGCAAAAGTCGTTCCCTTCGGTCAGCCCATCAAGGCTCCGCATTTCGTTTTTTATGTGAAAGATCAGCTTGCAAAGAAATACGGAGAAAAAATGATTGTTGAAGGCGGGTTAAAAATTTATACCACGCTCGATTATGAGAAACAAAAACTGGCCGAACAAGTTATCGTTGAAGGCACAGCTTATAACCAGAAAAGATACGGCGCAACGAATGCGGGTCTGGTCGCCATTGATCCAAGAAACGGGCAAATTCTGGCCATGGTTGGCAGCCGGGGATATTTTGACACCGCAATCGATGGACAGGTGAATGTGACTACGAGTCCGCGCCAGCCCGGATCTTCTTTCAAGCCGATAGTCTATGCCAAGGCTTTTGAAAATGGCTACCAGCCTGAAACATTGGTGTTGGACGCACAAACCAATTTTGGCAAAGATGGATCAGGAATAAATTATGTACCCAGAAATTATGACGGAAAATTCCATGGCATTATTTCCATGCGGCAAGCTTTGGCCATGTCGCTTAATGTTCCCGCCATCAAAACTTTGCGGGCCGTGGGCATTGACGACGCGATTGAAATGGCTCATCGCTTAGGCATAACCACGCTCAATGATCGTCCGCGTTATGGTTTATCCCTGGTTATTGGCGGCGGCGAAGTGACGCTTTTAGACGAAACCTCAGCTTTTTCCGTGTTCGCTAACGACGGCAAACGAAATCCGGTCGATCCGATTTTAAAAATTATCGACAGCGAGGGAAAGACCATTGAAGAAAACCAACCGCAAAATTTGCCGGTTTTGGATCCACAAATCGCCAGAAAAATAGACTCTATCCTTTCCGATAATAGCGCCCGAGTTCCAATTTTTGGGCCTAACAATAAATTATTCATACCCGACCGAACGGTGGCTGCCAAGACCGGCACTACACAGGAATTTCGCGATGCCTGGACTGTCGGCTTTACGCCTTACATCGCCGTCGGAGTCTGGTCGGGCAACAATAACGGCAAACCCATGAACGCAGGTGCGGATGGATCTTTTGTGGCCGCTCCGATCTGGAATAAATTTATGTCACAGATCACCCAAGAAAACCCTGATGTCGCTTTTGCTCCTTATGAAAAGTCTAAAGATAATGTTCCACGCGTGGCTGGCGCATATCAGCAGCTGAAAATCACTTATTATAAAATTGCCAGCGGCAAAAAAATTTCTGAGGATAAGGCCAAAAAAATGGATCCTGACAAAGTTAGGATGCAAGTCGAAACAATAATTTATGAAGAGGGCAAATCGCCAGTCGCCAGTCGGCCGGTTTTCTAAATCTTAATAGCTACTCAACATCCCCCATGGCCTGCAGTTTGATAAGTTTTTGATACAACCCGCCATCCACTTTCGCCAATTCAAAATGGCTGCCTTCTTCAATCACCCTTCCCTTTTCCAAGACCACAATTTTATCAGCTTTTTTAATCGTACTCAGTCTATGCGCGATTATGATCACCGTGCGCCCTTTTCTGATTTTATCCATCGCTTCCTGAATCAATTTTTCGCTGTATGAATCCAGACTGCTAGTCGCTTCATCAAAAATTAAAATTCGCGGATTGGCCAAGATGGCGCGAGCAATCCCAATTCTTTGTCTTTGCCCGCCGGACAATTTTATTCCCCGTTCGCCCACCAATGTTTCATAGCCATTTTTGAGTTGATTGATAAATTCTTCAGCGTTGGCAATCCTCGCCGCCGCTTGCACTTCCTTAAAGCTGGCGCCAGGCTTAGCGTAGGAAATATTTTCCCGCACACTGGTATTGAAAATTTCCACTTCCTGAGGCACGATCGCAATGAATTTTCTGAAAGCATACAAATCATATTCTTTTAAATTTTTGCCATCCAAAATAATTTCTCCAGAAATTGGATCATAATGGCGATAAACCATTCTGGCAATTGTCGTCTTTCCTCCGCCGGATGGACCGACCAATGCCGTCACGCAACCAGATTGGATTGTAAAACTGGTATTATTTAGTGCTTTTACAGAACTTTCGTTATAAATAAAACTGGCGTTTTTAAATTCAATCTGACCTTCAATTTTTTCCGGCTTGATCCCATTTTTCAGATTTTTGATTTCTGATTCTTCCAGAGATAAGTCATAAATTCGTTCGACCGCTTCACTGCTTTCCATTGTGCGATCATAAAGACGCGAAATTCGAAACAGAGAAATTAAGGCTTTTTCTGAGATCGTATAAATAAAGACCAAGCTGCCCACCGTGATCGAACCCTTCCAAACCAAAAATACGCCAGCCAAAAGCAGAAGGCCCCTGCCCGCATCAATCACTAAATTTCTTTTCAGATTATATCTTATTATCAATCCATATTCACCGAATAGATTATTTTTTACCGCATCCGTCAGTTTTGCCAGACGACCACATTCTCTATTTTCCTGCACAAAAGATTTGACTGTGTTTATATTTACAATCGCTTGTGACATCACCCCCGCTTCTTCCTCCTGGTTCTCGAATCTTTCTTTGCGATGCCGATAGGCTTTTTTGTTAACTCTAAAAGTAAGAATCATAAAAATCGGAACGAAGATGAGAATAACCAATCCGAATCTCCAATCAAAAACAAATAGAATTATTGTAGTCATAATAATCTGAAAAATCGTCGGTACTACTTCCCAAAACAGATTGCCGATAAGGTCAGTGATTTTATCCACTCCGCGGATAATTTTTGAAATTTTATTGCCTGTATTTTCTTTTTCGTGGTAACCCAGAGTCAGATAGACCATTTTTTTATGAGCATCGCCGATAATATATGAATGAACTTCAGCTAATATCTGAAATATCCGGCGATCATCGCCGGCGTTTAAAAATGAAAACACCTGATTAGACAAAAACATGCCCAGGATAAGTCCGATTAAAAGAGGAAGGTTTTCCATTTTAAAATTAGTTACGCTATCAATAATGAGTTTTAAAAAATATGGACCAATAAGCTTGGTTAGTTCAGCAATAAATATAAAAAACACAAGCCTTTTAATCTGTTTGTGCGAGGGTTTGAGCAACTTTAAAAAGCGCACCCAAAATCCCTTGGCGTCAAAACCTTTTTCTTCTAAATTTTTTGTATTTTTTTCCATAAAAAAACGAAAAAGAAGGGAACTTCCCTCCTCTACATAATACACCCATATCTTTTTTCGGACAAATCTAGGGTTAATTAAAATAGTAAATTTATATTTTAAGTTTAGCGACCCTTGGCAAAATAAACCTATATACTGCCAAAGACATGATGATTGCTATAATAATGCTTCCCCCAACATCGACTGGGTGATGAACCCCGGCCAATATCCTGGCCATACCAACCAGCAAGGCAACAAAAAATAGAGCCAGCCCCATTTTTTTGTTGTAGAAAAAAACAACCGCAGCAATAGCACTTGCAAGAAGAGTGTGATCAGAGGGAAAACCATTGTCGGGATCGTGTGGAATCAGTGGCATAAAATGGCCGGCTACAAAAGGCCGCGGATCATAAAAAGCCAAAGCCAAAAGTTTGGCTACCACATAAATTATTGGCAAGGCAAAAAGGGCAAAAACAAAAATTTGTTTTTGCTTGTCTTTCGGCTGCTGGATAAAAAACCAGATGAAAATAATTACTGAAATAATTATCAGATATTTTGCGCCAAAAATTATCATCGTATCCATCATCATTTAATCATCTATTCATTATAACGATCGAGTTGGCTCTTAAACTCCAAGGCATAGATATCCCAAAGCGCCACAAAAAGCGACATTATTATCGGCCCGACAATAAATCCGGAAATCCCAAAAAGCGCAATACCGCCCAGGGTCGAAAATAAAATTGTCAGTGGATGCATTTGGGTGTCCTTCCCGACAAGTTTTGGACGCATCAAGTTATCTATTGTGCTGATAAACAGAGCGCCAACGATCAAGATTATCAACCCCTCGGCAATGTGCCCGAGAAGAATCATTGCCACACCCACCGGCAACCAAACGAGCCCTGAACCCACCGAAGGAATAACTGAGGATATCGTCATTAAAATTCCAAACAAAACCGGCGAGGCCACTCCAGTCGCCATGAAAAGGATTGCTCCCAAAAATCCTTGCACGATTGCGATAAGAGTTGTGCCCTTGATTGTGGCCCGCGTAATTGAATTGAATTTGTCTATTAAAATGCTCTCATATTTGTCCTGGAGCGGGCTGAGTTGCATAATTTTCTTTACAAATTTACCGCCATCGATAAATAAATAAAAAAGCGAGAAAAACATTATAAAAGCAACAAAGATAAAGTGCACGACTCCCTTATATGTCCCCTGTAAAATAAAGACGGCATTTTGCGAAAAACCTTTTACCGCGGAAACGATTGTTTCCTGACTAGTTATTTTGTCCGGCTCGATGAAATTGAAAAAAGGTAATGCCGAAAGGTTTCCTGCTATATTATCGACTATTTTTTTAACCGCCTCCGGATTTTGAGAAAAATTATCCACAATCCCCTGAATCTCACTAACGACCAGAGAGATGATTCCTAGAATCGGGAGGATGATTATCAAAAGAATCAGAAAACAAGAAACCGCCGCACTCAGGCCGGTGCTGCGAAATAATTTTAGAAAGAATCGGTAGACCGGGCTAAATAAATGCGCCAGAATCGCGGCAATCAAAAAAGGCACTAGAAATGGCTTAACAATAAAATACGCCAGGACGGTTACCCCAATCAGGACAGCGAAGAAAAAATAAACGTTGTAATTTTTGAGTTGCATATTTTAATTATACCATAATCTACAACTTTTTTCTCTTGATGACATAAATAGGCCGTCTAATAACCTCTCTATGTATATTCGCGACATATAAAGCCAAGAGTCCGATAGACATCAGGATAATTCCAACCAAAAACACGATGAGTATCGCCAGATTTTCCGAATCAGAAAAAGTTGAAGCAAAATATAAATGGAAAAAATACTTGCCCAGTAAAATATAGAAGCCCAAAAATCCCGACAAAAGAGTGATGAAAATACCCAGATATCCGGCAAATTTAAGCGGCAAGAGACTTAGCGACACAAAACTATTCAGCGCCAGCTTTATAAGCTTCCAGTAACTATAGCTAGCCGTACCATTGAGCCGTTCCCGCGCATTAAAATAAATATATGCCCGCCTGAAACCAAGCCAATCGATCAACGCTCTGGTCATGCGATTTGCTTCAGTGAAGTGGTTGAATTCATCAATTACAACCTTGTCCATCAAACGAAAATCTGTGGCATTGGGCATGACCTCAACCTCGGCTATTTTATTTAAAATTTTATAAAATAACCCTGACCCGATAGCCTTGATCCAACTGTCACTCTTACCTTGCTTTCTCACCCCAACGACAACGTCAAATCCTTCTTCCCATTTTTTTAAAAATTCCGGGATAAGTTCTACTGGGTGCTGCAAGTCGGCATCAATCATGATACACGCGTCTCCATGACAATTATGAAGACCCGCCGTAGTCGCAATCTCTTTGCCGAAGTTGCGGGAAAAATCAATATATTTTACATTAGGTCTTGCCTCGGCCAATTTCTCAATCTCTATGCCGGTGTTGTCCCGGCTGCCATCATTCACGAATAATATCTCGAATGTGTATTTATCCCTAAACAGCGCAACAACTTCCTCCAGACTATCGTAAATAGGCCGAATATTTTTTTCTTCATTATATGCCGGGATAATTATTGTGATCGATTTCATGGGCATTTCTCTTATGCTTTACTTCCGCAATTATAGCTTATTTTCGCATAAAGTAAAGCCCTTTTGTTATATTCGCGAGTCAGATTCTTTCACTCACCTCCATCGCGTCATAGCCGAAATCAATGGTTTGGCTTTTATATTTTCCGTTGCTCTGCATATATTCCAAATAATCACGCACTTTTTCCTTGAATTTTCCGACATTATCTGCCACTACCGTTGCCTAAGCAGAAAGTTTCGGCTCGACGGCTTTGAGATACTGCAAATACTCTTTCATTACCGCATCAATAAAAACAAAATCAAATTCTCCCTGAAGTGTCGGAATAATTTCCAACGCTGATCCAAAAATAATTTTTATCTTGTCCTCCAGCCCAGATTTTTGGATATTTTTTTTCGCCATCTCAAATGAGGGTTGGCTTACTTCCAAAGTAATAATTTCTCCGCCCTCTGGCAGATTTTCCGCCATCAAAATTGCCGAGTAACCGACCAATGTTCCGATTTCCAAGATTCTTCGCGGTTTGTTTTTTTTCATCATCTCAGCCAAAACTTTACCTTTTTCCGGACCAACAATCGGCAGCAACTCTTTTTTTGCTTGAATTTCAATTTCTTTTAAAATTTTATAAACTCTCATCTACTTCAGTTTAAATTCTTTAATTAATTCCACACAAGTTCCGTGTCTGCCTGTTTTAAAAACTCCGATTTTGTCGAGCATAAATTCTTTGATCGGCCATTCAATTTCACTGGCAATTTTTTCAGCAGGTTTTTTGTCTTTGAGCCTAATTATGGTCAGGTGGGGTTTATACAAATTCATTAGGTGAGTTCGACCATACAGCTTCAGATTATTTTTTTCTTTCTCAGACAAACTTTGTAATTGGGCAATGTCTTTTTCTCGCAAATGATCCTCCCTGAGCGGATTAATTTTATCAACTACTTCCGCATGAATATTTTTAATTTCTTCTGTGAGCTGATTGTGAACCCCTATCCACCCCATATAATTTTTTATGTCTGAAAGTTTGAATTGAAGCGGCGCAAATTCGGCACTTAACTTGTCCGTAGCTTTGAGTGCTTTTCTTAAATTACCAACTGGCAATTCGGGAGAATAGATCGTGATGTGTGGATAAAAATTATTGCCGTCCAAAATAAAAAACGCTTCTGATTTTTGGCTAATTTTTCGGCTTAACCGCATAGCCAAGTCAGCCACGTCCTTAGGTGGAATAAAAGCTATGTTTAATCTCACAAAATCATTTTCCATATTTTCATCATACCAAAAAAAGCCGCCATGCCACAAGGCAGGCGGGCTTTTGGTGGCTTTTTTCGTTTTATTGATTCGGCATAGCTGGCACGTCCGGAATGTTCTGCATCTGTGGCAGATTTTTCATAAGTTCTCCTAGGTCCTGAAAAGTCACATTGCTTGGCGGAGTGAAATCAGCATCAGTTGCCACAGTCGGATTGCAGTCATATTTCGCGCCTGAATTTTGCATTTGTTGAGCCCAATTTTTCCAATCAGTTGACTCTCCTTCTGGATTAGCAGTTCCTTGCTGGGTATCCTTGAGATTAAACTTCATGCCTTGCTTTCCGGTCCATATGTAAGCCCAGGTGCCATCATTTATCATGGTTCCCTTTTCCTCTTTTTGCGTTTGCGGATTTATTGAGTTTATTCCTTCAACCTTAACCTTGTCTCCCTTGGCGATAACCGTATAGGTTCCATTGGCGTCCGTCACCGAACATTTTACGCCAGTCGCGCTTTGCAAAATCCCCAAAAGACTGTCTTTAATGCCAGACGTCTGCATTGTCGCGCTTTGGCTTCCGGTCGGATTCTGAGCGGCCTGCTTGCCCCTTGTCAAAAAGAAAACTACTGCCAGAACAATAATCACGACTACGACAATAATGATAATGATTAAATTTTTATTCTTCATATAACACCTCCTTTTCTGCTTAAAATTATAAATTTCAAATTATAATCCATTTTCGGTCTTGTTAAAATAATTGGGCATGGAAGCGAATTAACATAATTATCCACGATTTCAATTCAAATTAATAATAGCAGAAAATTCTGTTATACCCAAAACCTTTTATTTTAAAATTTTTGCCCTGAAAAGGGCTACAGTGACATAAGTAGTGAAAACATCCAAAAATTCCTGCTCTCCCGGTTCCATGCTCACCCGATCATTAAAACCAAGAAAAATAAATCCTTTTAATTTTTCATCTCTGGCTAGTGGTAAGACAACAAAATAACTAAAACCGAGATTTATTTTGAAACAACAGGGACTAAATTGCTGACATGGACCACTAATTCTTACGACCTCGTCTTTTAATTTTCTTGCAAAAGCTATATTGGCTATGGCAATCTTTTGAAAATCTGCCTTGTATTTTTCGGCCAATCCCCTCTCTCCTAATAATTCAAAAGAGTCTTCATCCACACTCTTGAATAACATTGCGGCTTTTCCTCCAGATAAGTTCAAAACTGAATGCAAAATATAGTCAACGATATCCTGCTTGCTTCTTTCGTTTTGTGCTTTTTTCTCAATATCTAAAAGTAACGTTATCCTACGATTAACGATGCCCAAATGACTATATGATTCTATTAATTTTTCTTCAGCCTTTCTTCTCCGCTCGTTTTGGATCGCCAACAAATTTTTCTCTATCTTTCGGCGCTCGGTCACATCTGCCCCATATAGATTTGCCGTCTTGTCACTGCCATTGGGAGAAATGACAAAGGAATAAATCTGCCCCTGCGGAGTTGATAATTCCAGTTCGCCCCTTCTATCTTTTTCAAAAATTTTATCTACAGCCGAAAAAATAGTCTGTGGAACCGCCATCCCATCCCGCCATCCAAGAGAATTAAGAAATTCTCTGGCTGATGCGTTTCCATATTGCAGATGCCCTAGAAAATCCACGCGCATCACTGGATTCGGGTTTTCTTCGGGAAAACGGGCCAGGCTCTTAGCTTTTTCTTCACTATCTTTTAAGTCTTTAAAAAGAACTGCATAGGGCTTTAGGAGTCCAGCCTCCATGACCGCCTTATAGAGAATCAGGAAAGAAATATATTTGAGCAGATGCCCAAGCATGTTGGAAAAATCAAAAACTCCAGCATATTCGGTAAACATTATTTCTGAACCAATCTTCACTATAAGCGAAAGCGAAAGTAGATTGGCCACTTCAGAATCCATTTTTTCCTTTTTCAAAAATATCAGCCCGACGGAAACTAGAAACAAGACCGCAATTAAATATTCGCCGTAAATTTTGAAAGTGGTGAGCCCCGCACTTTCGTCGTAAGCGTGCGGAAAATTGTCCCAATAAAAAATCGACAGGACGGCTAAAATAAAATACGCCAAGCACGCGGTAAAAACCGCGTAAATCGCTCTTGATTTTGACTTTCGATCATAAATTATTTTTTGGTTTAATGCGAGAAGCGCCAAAACGAAAATTACCGCTTCCAGAAATCTGGCCGCCAACCAAAGCTGGGTCGGAATATTTGCGTCGATTCCCGAAAACACATTCATCCCCTTATACGCCAAAAGATGCATCAGATCCAAGCTGCCAGCAAAAAATAATCCCACTCCCAAAATCAAGAGGAAATTATTACTGGTAATTTGTCTGGTTGCCCAGGCTAATGCAAAAATGCCAAAAGCAATAATAACCGTAAAAAGTTCGACTACTGTATGAAACAAGAGATAACTATAAAGACTGGTAAAATGCAAAACAAGCGAGCTCACGACTAGCAGGACAGGAAACACGGAGCCTATTACTTTTTTATTCGTCTCGTCCATTCTTCTTCACAAAGGTTTCTACCTAAATTACGTGATTTTTAGTAATCTAGCATATAAGAATGTCGTGTCAATCCCTTAGTGTTTTTTCGTGTATACAAGCCTATAAAATAGCGCCGATTCAAAAAACCCGGGAGAAGCAGCGTCTCCCGGGAACGTTTGAGAATATGAATCAAAACTCTATTACATTTCTGTATGGTTCGCAAGCCTTAATGAACGGCTGAACCTCGCAAAGACCAGCGGCGACAAGGATGACAACAGCTGCTGTCAACCTCAAAGATTTAATCAGCGTCTCCGTATTGAAGATCTCCTTTCTACAAACAAAAGATTGCAACCCTCAAGAGTTGCATAAAAAAATACAAGCAGTGTGCAAAACAAAGACACCCAATTATGTGTATCTTGGTCTCGCATACTTCTCTTTAAAGAACTTTCTTTATTATACTGTAAATTTTGACTCTGTCAAATCCACTATTATCCCAAAATAAAATTAAACAAATATCCAGTGAAAATTATACCGATTCCTACAATACTCGCGAAGATGATGATTAGTTTTATCTTCATAACTTTCTTGAGAATCATGAATTCCGGAAAAGACAATCCGGTGACCGCCATCATGAAGGCTAGACTAGTCCCCATAGCTACGCCTTTTTCTGAAAGTACCCCAACCAATGGAATTACGCCGGCCGCATTGGAATAAAGCGGGATACCAATCAGCACCGCCAGCGGAACCGCATACCATTTGTCAGCTGAAGCATACTGCGCCAGAAAATCAGTCGGCACATAGCCATGGATCCAGGCGCCGATTCCGATTCCGATAATAATATATATCCAGACTTTTTTAATAATCCCGACCATATAATTTCTGGCATAACTAAATCTTTGTTTCCAGCTCATCTCCGTACTTTTCAACAGCCCGTTCTGGCCGCTTTTATTTATATATTCTTCTACAAGATTTTCAACGTTTAGTTTTCCAATTATGACACCTGAAATTATGGCAATAACAAGGCCGCTTGCGACATAAAGCAACGCGATTTTCCAGCCAAACAGCCCGAAAAGTAAAACTAGCGCCACTTCGTTAATCATTGGCGAAGCGACCAGAAATGAAAATGTCACTCCCAGAGGAATCCCCACCTCCAAAAAACCGATAAAAAGCGTTATTGCCGAGCAAGTGCAAAAAGGAGTAATGATGCCGAAAAGCGCCGCTAAAACATTCCCGAGATACCCCTTTCTTCCTGACAGAATATTTTTCACTTTTTCACGCGGAAGAAAAGTCCGCAAAGTGGAAATGGAAAATATGATTACCGCCAAAAGCAAAAATATTTTTATTGTGTCATAAATAAAAAAATCAACAGCATCGTAAAGATGAGTCCCGGATGCGATTGAAAATATATCGTTAACCAGCCAGTCTGCGAAAATTTTTATCATATTTTTATTGTATCAAAAAACCCCACTTTAAGCGAGGCGGGAAAAATACTTATTTAATTACGTAATTAGTTACTGATCACTTTTTCTTCTTGATCCAATTGGCCAGAAAAAAGCCGCCAATGAGGAAAGCCATTCCGGAAATTTGAAAGCTCCAAGCCAGGGCCATCCGCCAGTCACCCGCGCCCCTGAACACTAGAAAAATATATAGCAAGCCGGCCAAAAAAAACGCGATCGCGCCCACAATTTCATATTTCCAAGAAATCAGAAGAACTGCCAATAAAATGAAAACAGGGATATTGTGCATAAACAAACCGCCCAGAATTTGCCAGAAGCTGGCGCCTTCCGTAAAAACATCCAGCGACATCAGTGCCAAAAAAGCAATGAATATTATTGATAATATCCTTGGCGTCCAATAGACAAATTTACCGACTTTATTTTCCATAGCTATATATTTATTATAGCACCTTTTGGGTCAGAGATATATTTGCTAAAATATGTTATACTACCAGAAAAGCACAAGAAAAAATTAAAATAAACAGAAAGGCGGGTGAATTATGAAAAAATATCTTATTTTGGGATTAGCTTCTTTTGCAGTTTTACTTTTGACCGGCTGCGGAACTCAAACAGCAGCGCCAACTAGCACCTCAATTCAAGAGAAGAAAGTGGCCTTAAGCACAGAAGGGGGAACCTGCACCGCGGACGCAAACTGCCAAACTGGATTGAAATGCATCAGTGGTAAATGCTCATCAGGAAAAGTCAGCTCGGTTTGTGCGACCTACAAAGATTGCAACACCGGACTTTACTGCGTAAAATCAGTTTGCTCCAATCCTCCATCTTATTCAAAATATTTCAGTAAGATAACTGTCTCTAAGATGAAAGCTGGGATGCCGCCAGGACTGAAAAATATCCCTGTTCCAGCCACTGAATTCAATGCAACTACCGATGCCATAGAAATTGACATGATTGGCAAGGCTGGTACAAAAGAAGGAGAAGTGTACTATGATCTTGTCGATTTGACCACTGGAGAAACCGTGCTGTCAATGGCTAGCAGTAGAATGAAAATTGACGAGAGAGGTGGCGGGATGGGACTGAGCGCTCCGATGGGAGCAAATGGAGATTATGACCTCAATGTTTATTTCAACAACGAATTGATTTATACAACTACTATAAAAATAAACCCATAGACAAACATTGAAAAAAACAGCCTCTCAAAGAGGCTGTTTTTTGTTTTCTTTTTTAAATTTTATTTTTAATTCTGGCTGGCGGGAATTTGCATCGGCTGCTGGAGCGGCGCTTGATTTCCAGATTGCTGTGAAAAATTTCTATTCAGACTTTGCGCCAAACCCCGCAAGAGTCCGAACAAAGGATTAAATTTCAGAGTGGTTTTAAAATCATTCCAGTTTTTTTCCGTTTCCATGCGATCACCTTTGTCCGTCATTTCGCTTATTTTCTTTTCAACTTCCGCTGCTTCTCGGGAGCCAACTGTACTGACTTTCATATCGCCCGCGAACATAAAAGAATTGGCGGCGGCGTCCAAAACATCCGCTGTTTTTTGCAGATTGGACAATTTTCCATTCGCCTGCGACAATTGGTTTTCCGTTTTTGACTTATCCGACTGGCATTGTTCTTTTTCTTTCTTATATGCCGTTGCCTGATCGGAAATTTTGCTCACTTGGGAATAAGATATTCCAGCGAAAACTACCGCCAAAACAGCGATGATAGTAACAATGATTGCGTAAATTTTCATAGTTTTTGTTTTTATCCCGTTAAATTTCCGCGAAGCGGAATTTTATTTAACTGGGATTATGAATTATACTTTTATTTATTATACCACAAAAAGATTAAAGAGTTATGCACACAAATAAAAACCGTCATTTCTGACGGTTTCTGCCATAAGTAAGGTTTTCTATTTTGATATTTCCAGGCCGGCCAGCCCAAAAAATTCTTTTTCTACTTCCTTGTATCTACTTTGAATTTTGTCAACTTCACCTTCGGCCTTGCCAAACTGGTCCTTCAAATCAGTTATTTCCTTGCTGAGATCATTGATTGTTTTTTCATCAGCCGCGCTTATAGCTTTAGGATTTTTTACCAAGATACCGATCATTGTTTTTAACTTTTCAAGCATCTGTATCTGAAGATTGTTGTAATTAATCTTGACAACATTTTCTTTGTTAGCTACCTCAATAAAATTTTCAGCGCCTGTTTTTATCTCGGAATTAGTAATTTCTCCAGAAATCGATTTTAATTCCGCCAACTTGCTGTTTATAGAATCTAATTTAGCGGATGCGTCTTTTTTCCTGGCTAATGCGCTTTCTACTGATTTTAGTGCTCCACTATAATCTTCACTCGCCATTTGCGTATTTAATGCTTCCATTTCAGGCATACTTGTCAGATCAGACAGCTGGAATGCTTCTTTTTGCAAAGCGACAAATTCGTTATGCCCATCAATAAATGCCTGGGGAACTTTTGGAGAAGCCAAAAAGATATAAGCAATGAAGCCTAGAACGACAATGGCAGCAAAAGCGGCTATTATAATTATTGCTTTTTTCATTTATTCACCTCGCTTTCTATTTTTATTTTTTTCATTTTTACATTTATCCAAGACTGACTATATTTTAATTGTAGCACGAAAAGGCTTAAAAGTGATGCAAGCAATAAAAAAACCTCTAAGCCAAGCCTGCCCGCTTTGGGCTAGGATGTGAAAATTAAAGGGAGTCTGATTTCTCAAACTCCCTGGTCTCCGGACTATTTTTTCCAGATTTTTCTACTGGCGTTTTTTTAACGACGATATCAGAAGATTAAGCGCTTCTCTCGCTGTGACGCTGATTGCCTTGCCTTCCAACTCCTTGCAATCGCTAACCCTGAAGTACTGAAGCAAGAGCTTCATATCTTCTGGGTTCACAGTAATAGAAGTTGCCCATTGGCTTCCACCGTCCTTGTTGAGGAGGTCCAGGACATAAGCCACAGGAACTCCCTTCTCATCTTCTACTGCATTTGAGTGGGTGACAACATATTTCGCATCTCCTCCCATAATGCTGTTACCGGCGTAAGCTGGAAAAGTGACAAACAAAATCAATAATATTGCAGTAAGCAACGACGTCTTTTTCATGAATTCCCTCCCCTTAGACGGAAAACTTTTCATTTGTCTTGATTTCTTCCAAAATCTTCCTTATTTTTTGCCTGATGGTTTTATGAAGATTGAATATTCTCTCCATATTGTTTCCGATAGTTTCGAGCTTGGGATCTACAACTTTCAAATCAGATCCTCTCTCAACCTCATTTTTTACTTCCTTAATGAGCTTATCGGTTTCAGCTGTGAGATTATCACATTCTGTCAACATGTCGAAAACCTTTTTTTCTTCGGCCGTATTTCTTTTGAGACAGGAAAATACAAGTGAAGCGAAATCATTCAGGTCTTTATTTTGTTCATAAGCCGCGGTTATAAATTCCGCGCTGACTTGCATCATCTTGTTGAAGGCCGTCCCTAACTCTGTTTTTTCCTGTGCTTCCACTCTTGTTATTGTGCAAAAAGAACACAAGATCAAGATAATTCCAATAGCGATATTTCTCTTCATAAAACCCCCTCGTGAGATTAGATTAGCTATGAAATAGCTTTGAGATGACTAAATTAATCAGCTCAAACTATTTCACGGCCTATTTTAGGAACTAACTGTGGATAGTAGCATACTTTTATTAAAAAGTCAAGTCTTTTTTGATGATCTAAAAAACGCCTAGAATAAGCGTTTTGTGAAAATTGGGAGAAATTTAAAACCCCGCTTTGGGCGAGGTTGGAGAAATGATATTTTGGTTGTTCATGCTAAATATAAAAGGTTTCCCTGAATTTTTTGTGGCATTCTTGAAAATTAAAAGGGCTGTGTTTGTAATTGACTGCTCCATCCAAAATAAACATCCCCAAAATTTTGTAGTACAACTTCGAGCGTTCCATGAAAAATTTATCGCCTTTATTATTATAATTTTTATAGACCATTTCCACGAATTCCGGACCAAAACTCCAGAACCCCTTAAAATCAAGGGTGGGCTCGCCGACACCAAAGTCGGTAAAATCAATAACGCCCCTTATTTTTCCATTATAGTAAATGAAGTTTTCCTTTGTTAAATCGCCATGAACCAAAACTTTTTTATATGGCCTTTGTTCTACTGCTTTGTATTGCTTGAAAAACTCTTCAATATCCCTAATTTCCCGCCTACTTAGTTTTGGAAAAACTGTTTTTCTAATTCTTCTAAATAATTTGTCTGTACCCCCGCTTTCAGCTTTTATTTCAAGCCCAAAATTTTTATACAGTCTTTTTGGAATCCCATGTAAAACATTCAGAAAATCCGCAAATTGCAAAGCAATTATTTTTTTATTTCGAAGAGACAATCTCTCAAATTCATTTGGCATCAGTTTGCCGCCTTTTATAATCTCATACCCTGCAAATCTTCCGCTTTTTGACCTGAAGATATAATTGGGTACAAGCATTGATGTTTTCTTTTTAAGATAATCCAACAACTTAATTTCTTTGGCGAATTTTTCTGCACACTCTTTGCCTCTGGCAAAACGAAACACATATTTGTCGTCCAAAATTAAAACATAAAAATCCCAGTTATACTTGGTTCTCTTAACTGATTTCCAACTTATTTCTGAAAATTCTTTTCTAATTTTCTGAAGTAGAGTTTTTGTTTCCATGTTGAGATTATAACACAAAAATCCCGCCTTGGCGGGACTTCCATAATTTTTGTTCAGCATCGTAATCTTTTGCGATTAGTCCGAGAGTCTATCGGTGCGTGTACAAACACACCTGCAGTTTCATATAGCACTGCTGGGCATTGGCGTTCTCTAATAAATTAGAGTCGACCGCCGGATAATAACCACACTCCACAACTCTTAGCAATGACGCTAAAAGTCTTCGCGTGTAGTGCTCAGGATTATCATCATTTCTCCCTAGAAAGGAGGTGATTCGTGGGTGATTTAGCTGAATTATAGCCAATTATCCATATTCATACCCTTTTCGTGAGCCTGTTTAGCCTCGTCATCGCTTAAGATGCCTAGATAATGCCTGCTGGTCGTTTGGATATCAGAATGACCGAGAAGCACCTGAATATGCCCAAGGCTCACTCCTTTTTTAAGTAAGATTGTGGCAAAGCTGTGTCTAATAGTGTGGGCAGTAAATATTTTGCCCA
>Ga0172379_10002508_pt1 | contig 32057 bp, 29 predicted proteins | sample GrowelOW334metaG_FD_119756 | JGI IMG/M metagenome (GOLD analysis project Ga0172379, IMG submission 119756) | Groundwater microbial communities from an aquifer near a municipal landfill in Southern Ontario, Canada - Groundwater well OW334 metaG | ecosystem: Environmental > Aquatic > Deep...
AGATAAAAGTTTGAAAAGGATGAAGCAGATTTTCTATAGATAATCGTGTCAATAATTTCATTACCTTCCCACTCCTATGATAAGTAATATTGTCAAATCCACCAACCTCTATCCAATTTAGGAAATTTTTATAACCGTAATCTGTATATAACATAGGCGGCCAAGTCACTGTTAAAGGGTGCATATGATACTTGTATTTCAATACATGTGATGCATAAGCACTATCTTTTCCTCCGCTTCCCGGCACTATACAGTCGTACTTACCGTCATTTTTCCGATATTTATTCAATAAAGTCCTAAATTCTCTTTCTCTATCTTTCCAATTTACTCTTTCTTTTTCTTCCGCGAATCGACATGCATCGCATATACCTGCCTTGTCAATATGTAGAGTTTTTTTCTTGCTTTGTTTTGTGTGTGTAAATTCCGCAGTCGATGAAGGTCTCTGGTTCGACATAACGCATTTCTTACAGAAAACCACTTTTGCAGGTAAACCGTATTTAGGCATAAGTTTGTTTTTCATTAATTTCTTTTTAAATATTGAGACCATTTTTTATAAATATTAATTCCGTTTGGTCCACTTTTTTCCGGATGGAATTGAACGGCAAAAACATTTTTTTGAACTAATGAAGAACAATATTCTAAACCATTGTAATTTGTTAAAGCCGTTATTACCTTCTTGTCTTTTGGATCGGTATAGAAAGAATGAACAAAATACATAAATTCTCCATCTTTTGTGCTTCTAAGCGGTGTTTTGTCCCAATTACTAGGCACTTTTGATTTATTAATTCTGTTCCAACCTATTTGAGGTATTCTATTGAATTCCCCATCTGCGTTTTTATCAGGAAATTTAACTACTTTACCCTGAATTATCCCCAATCCTTTGTGTTTGCCAAACTCTTCGCTTTCTGAAAATAGAAGCTGCATCCCCAAACACACCCCCAAAAATGGTCTTCCTGTTTTAATATAGTTATTAATTCCTTCTACCAACCCTAGTCTTTTTAAATTTTCCATCGCCTCTCCAAAAGCTCCAACTCCGGGCAAAATTATCCCTGCGGCAGACATTATGACATTATTATCTGAGGTTATAACTGCTTCAACTCCGATAAATTCAAAGGCGTGACGTACACTAAAAAGATTGCTCATTTGATAATCTATTATGGCTACAAAAGTATTACTTTTTGGCATATTTTATCTGTCTGAAGGTTCATATCGACAGAGAATATCCGAATGGGAAAGATATTTTTTCAAACTTCTGATATCGGTCGTTTTGATTTTAGAAAATGTTTTTCCGCTTTTCATAAACTCTGTATTACCTTCTGCCCTAGTACGAATTGATCGATTAGAATGTTTCAAGAAGTGATAATGAAGCATTGAAGAAATAGCTACTGCATCAGTATTTGTTGACATTATCACATCTAGTACGTCACTATTTTTTCCAGCACCTCCGCAACTAATGACTGGTATGGATACGATTTCAGATACTTTTTTTACTAATTCAAGATCGTATCCGTCACCTGTCCCTTCACGATCTATAGATGTGAGAATAATCTCTCCGGCTCCTAGTTGCATAGTCTTACTTGCCCATGAAATAACTTCAATTCCCGTATGCTCTCTACCGTTATCCGTATATGCCAAATATGTTCCGTCTTTCTGTTTGCTTGCCTCTATGGAAATGGTAATTGTAGAAGACCCAAACAAATTTGCCGCATCTTTGATCAGATTGGGATTGTTTATTGCAGCGGTATTGATGACTACCTTATCAGCTCCAACCCGTAAAACTTTTCTTATATCCTCTATTGTCCGTAATCCTCCGCCGACAGTAAGTGGTATAAAAACTTGTTGAGCAGTTCTAGATATAATATCATGCAAGCTATTCCTATTATACAGACTTGCAACGACATCCATATAAATCAATTCATCCGCACCGGATTCATAATAATATTTGGCATAATCTTCTGGCTGTCCTAAAACCCTTAAACCTTCTAGATGGATACCTTTCACTAAGTTTGGTCCTTTTATGTCTAATTTTGGAATTATTCTGATATTTTTTTTCATACTCTTTTTAAACTCATATAGTAAAGAGAATTACGATGTTAAATTTCTACTTTAATATTTTCCTTTTCTTTCTATATATATTTTACGATTCGGGAGAATTATTCTGATTTTGTTTTTCTCAATCATATATTTTTCCTCCTCATCCGTAAAAAGACGTTCAACTAGTTTTTCCCTGTCTCTTGAGCCTATAATTTTTATTGCCACTTTCTTACCGTTAGAATTTTTATCTATGACATTTTTTGCTAATTTATATATATTAATTTCCTTCATTTTCAAAACCATTATTTCTAAACCAAGCATGATAGAAGTCGCATAAAAGACAAGGTTTACCGCTTCAGGAATAGAAATAAAAAATCTGTTCATTCTTTTATCTGTTACAGTTACTGACCGTCCTTGTTTAATCTGCTCTATCCAAGTCGGTATTACTGATCCTCGAGAATTAAGCACATTTCCGAAACGCACTACTGCGAATTTGGTTTTTGCATCTCCCAGATAATTATGAGCGTTAATTATCATTCTCTCCATAAGGAGCTTAGTAATACCCATAATAGTATTTGGATAGACTGCTTTATCTGTGGAAATTGCGACAACTTTCTCAATATTATGTTTGATAGCCAAATCTATAAGGTTCTGAGCACCATCAACATTAGTTTTAACCGCCTCAAAAGGATTGTATTCACAAAAAGGCACATGTTTCAAAGCGGCTGCGTGAAAAACATAATTAACATTTAACATCGCCTTATCTAACCTATCTTTATCACGGATATCTCCGATAAGATACCGTATATTTTCTTTTTTTTCTTCTGCTTCTAACTCTTGTTGTAAAAAATAATGCTTGGATTCATCTCTTGAATATACTCTTACTTGTTTGGGGTGAAAATTCAACAACTGCCTAACTATTTCACTACCTATAGATCCCGTACCTCCAGTAACAAGAATAATTTTATTTTTGAATATTTTCTCCAAACGATTATTTTTCATAAGATTTTCTTTATTTCAGAACATATATACCTAATATCATCTTTTCTTAAACCGATAAAAAGCGGCAGAGCGAGAGTTTGAGAAGAGATCTTTTCCGCACAAGGAAAATCACCGTTGTTGAAACCGAACAGTTTTTTCATAAAAGGCTGCAAATGGATAACAGGTAAATAAGGTTTCGTTTGGATGTTCTTTTTCAATAATTTCTTCATCACTTCATCCCTTTTACCATTTACTATTCTGATAACGTAAACAAACCAAGAATGAGTCCTATTCAATCCAATTTTGGGAGTAATTATTGAACCTATTCCAGACAATTCTTTTTCATAGATAGCTGCGATTCTTCTCTTTTGATTGATCATCCAATCGATTTTCCGCAACTGGGTTATCCCTAACGATGCGCTCATTTCATCCATCCGATAATTGTAGCCTAATCTTTCATGAAGAAGCCAATTTCCTTCCTCATCGCGGCCCTGATTACGCATACTTGAACATAACCTGACGATATTTTTCGAATTTGTCACAATCATTCCTCCTTCTCCGGTAGTCATCTGTTTATTTGGGTAAAAAGCATATACGCCAATATCACCAAAAGTGCCAGACATCTTATTTTTGTAACGAGATCCCAAACTTTCACACGCATCTTCAATAATACGTAATTTGTGTTTTTTGGCTATCTTAAGAATTTCAGACATATTTGCCGGTTGCCCGAATATATGTACGACTAATATGGCACGGGTTTTCGCGGTTATAGCCTTTTCAATTCTTTCATGATCAATATTACAAGTAGCATTTTCTATATCTACAAAAACCGGTTTTACTTTTTCATAAATCAGACAATTGGATGAGGAAATAAAAGAAAAAGGTGAAGTAATCACTTCATCGCCCTCTTTTAATCCCACGGCCCGAACAGCCAAATGGAGACCGCATGTACCATTAGAAACTGCGCATGCGTATTTGCATCCGACATATTGGGAAATTTTTTTCTCAAACTCTATATATTTGGAACCAAGCGAAAGTTGTCCTGATTCAAGAACCTCCATAACCCCCTTTTTATCACGATCATCCAAAAATGGCCTTGCGACAGGAATATATCTATCTTTCATTGAATTAGATTGACTTCTTTCTTTTAGCAGGAATACCTAAATACACACCGCGTGGTTTAGTATCAGCAACAATAACTGAACTTGCTCCAATAATATTATTAGAAGCTACCGTTATATGATCGATAATTACGGCTCCCATACCAATAAAAGAATTATCTTTTATAATTACTCCACCACCTGTTATAACTCCCGGTCCTATCTGAACATTATCACCAATATTATTATCATGCTCGATAATACAACCGGAATTAACAATCACATTATCTCCGATCCTAGAACCGATATTAATATACGCATGAGCGCCAATCATGACATTTTTACCTAATCGGACGGATTTTTCAAGACGTGCGGAAGGATGAATAGCGTTGATCAGATTTTTCCTTCCAACAGTTAAGCGTTTAAACCATTTTTTTCTCATAATGTCGCTACCGAATGATACAAAAAAATTATATGATTTTATATCAAGAGAATTAATCATATTTAACGGACCTATCACTCCGTTTAACTTAAGATTGTCATCCACGAATGATATATCTTTCTTTCCGTTTTGTAAAAGAATATTTTCCGCTACTCTTCCGTTTTCACCAGCGCCTAAAATAATGATTTTCCTCAATGATTTCACAACTTGTCCTCTAATATATTAGTTATTAATGTTGAGGCATGACCGTTACCATATATTCTAGGCGCATGGATGCATTTTTCTTTGAACCTGGGCGTAAGCGCGGTTTGGGTAGTCATAAGTAAATTATCGGCATTAAAATCCGATTGAAGGACGTTAGATGATCTTTCACGCCCTTCTTGACGTCTACCTATATTTATCACTGGAAGAGATAAATACGCTGATTCAATAATTCCGGCGCTAGAATTACCCAATAGAAGGGTAGACTGTCTAAGTAGATTAATAAACTCGCTTCTTTGTATATTTTTGAATATTTTCAGATTTTCTAAATTTCGTATTTCTTCCAAATGAGAAATAATATCCTCGCTGCCGGTATCAGAATTGGGATATATCCATATTATTTGAGCATCAATTTGCGATAGGGCATTAAATATTACCGAGAATTGTTGGTCTGGAGAGATATTTCTATCTAAGGGAGTCGGGTGAAGAATTACGACAATCCATTTTTTTGATGGATTTAAACATAATCTATCTGCTACCGTTTTTTTTGAACTTACGGGAATACCTATCAATCCATCTATGGCAGGAGAACCAACGAGAAAAACGTTTTTTCTCTCTTTTAATAGTTTAAGTCGCAAAGCGCTCTTTTTTGAGGCAGCGAAATTAAATGTCGACAAATGCGATATTGCACCTCTTAGGGAATTGTCAACTGTACACCCCCCTGATTTGTCTCCTCCGTGTATATGGGCAACTGGTATACCTAAATGGCTTCCTACGATCGCCCCTGCAAAAGCTTCGTCACGATCTCCTAGAACCAAAACACAATCGGTCTTATGATTATTGCAATAATCGTTTATACCACTAATTTCTTCACTTAACCACTCAACCATATCCCCTTTCGGATTTACTGGTTGGACAAAGACCGAAGGAAACGTTTTGCGTATCATAGAAGCGGTTTCACCATATTTTTTCAGAGTATGCATACCGGTTAGAAGAAGAGTTGGTCTAAGATTATTACTTTCTTTTAATTTCTCTATTATTGGTTCCAATAAACCGAATTCTGCTCTTGAACCGGAAATAACTAATATATTTTTTTTCATTTTAGATCTTTTAGAAATATCTGATCATCTTTGTTAAAATTATGAATAGTACGTTTTCCTATCAATTTTTCGTAAAGTGAGGGAGATAAACCGTCACCCGGTCTTTTTGATGCAAGATCAATAGCTTTTAATAAATGTCCTTTCGTCAAATCTTTCGAAACTACTAAGCTTTTTCTTATAAGGGGAATCATCTTTTTTGATTCATATTTTGTCGGCTTTTTAACATTTTTTCCCAGAATCTTTTTTATTTTTCGGATTAAACCAATTTTATTTTTTAATTCCTCTGGTTCCGCTGATGCGAGATGATCGGGTCCGGGCAACGATCTATCCAGAGTGAAATGACATTCGTAAATAGAGGCGCCCAAAGTTACAGCCATAATTGCTGTTTGAAATCCTATCGTATGATCCGAATAACCGACAGGAACATTTAAGCTTTCTATCATCGTTTGCATCGCAAGGAGATTTACTTCCTCTAACGGACAAGGATAATGATTAGTACAATGCAAAAACGCAATGTTACTAGCACCCTTTTTACCTAAATGATTCATAGTTAATAATACCTCATTCAAATCAGCCATTCCGGTAGATAGAATCATAGGTTTTCGTAAAGAAACTATTTTATCGAGTAGAAGAAAATTGGTCAGATCTGCGGATCCGATTTTATAAGCTTCAATTCCCAAGGATTCCAAAAAGTTTATACTTTTAATCCCACCATGTGGAGTAGAAAGGAAAATTATCTTTCTTTTTAGACAGTGAGAAATAATCGGTTCATAAAATCTTTCTGGCAATTCCAAATCACGAAGCATTAATCTCTGGCTTTTTATTCTACCCGTGTTGATTTTCTGATAGTCTGTCATTTCAGCGTGTTTAGTTGCTACCTCATCAGCTTGAAAAGTCTGAAACTTAACTGCATCGGCATCGGCATCTGCCGCAACATCAACAAGCTTAATAGCCGTATTCAAATCACCATTATGGTTTACCCCCGCTTCTGCTATTACAAAACATTCATGCTCCTTTCCGATAGTTTTTGAACCTATTTTAAATTGTCGTTTTATTTTATTATTCATACAATACTCCAACCTCCATCAACTATTAGGGTAGCACCGGTAATATATGAGGCCGCATCGCTTGAAAGGAATAGGACTGCTGATGCAACTTCTTCAGGCAAACCTAATCTTTTTAATGGAGTTTTTTTAGAATAATTAGCAACAAATAGTTTGTTTTGACGATTATAAATACCCCCAGGGCATATATTGTTTACACGAATATGATATTTGCCAAAATATGAAGCTAGATACCTTGTCATATTTATAATGCCTCCTTTAATTGCAGAATAGGCGAAAGGACTCGTCATATTCGTTCCCTCATAAACTGTAAAATCGTTACCCAATATTCCATATATAGAACCCATATTTACTACACTACCGTGCTTTTGTGAACTCATCACAAGACAAACTTTTCTGCTTATCCAGGAATATGAATTCAAATGCATATCGATGTTCTTCCTCCATGATTCAAGAGTAGTTTTTTCAAGCTTTCTTCCCCAATCAATAGTTTTTGGATACGCAGTATTCACCCATACATCCATTCCATTGTATTTTTTATATAAAGATTCAATTACACGATCACAATTTTCAAGTTTCGTAATATCGAATTCTTCATAATATATTTGCAGTTCATCTTTTAAATTTTTATTAATAAACTTCTTACCCTTTGCTTTATCGTGACTTAACACAATCGTTTTTGCACCAACTGAAGCGAATGCTTTGGAAATCTCTGAACCGATAAGACCATTTCCTCCACATACAAAAGCAACTTTATTCTTTAAAGAAAATTTTCCGAGATAGTTTGTCATATTGTGACTAGACCTTTTTCAATCAAAAATTCTATATAATGAAAATCCATTTCTCTATCAATATCCACAGATGAATATTCATCCATAATATATATATCAGACCTCTTCGAAATTGGAGATGAATTCTTCAAATTTTTTAGATATTCTCTTCGATAAATATATATTGATGCATTCATATCAAAAACAGGCGGAGCATCTTGTCTTCTGTGAATTCTTCTAGTTTTTTTACTCAAATATATTCCCTTTATATTTTTCTCAATCATATTAAAGTAAGGGTTTTTTCGTGAATGAGTCACAGAGAATAAGGTGTCGGGCTTCACTTTATTAAATATAGTCAAAGATTTATTTAAGTCTTCTATCTTCCTTATGGGCGAAGTAGGATCAAGATCGATAATCGTATCAAAATTTTCTCCAAATAACTTCTCGGATATATTCATTGCATGTCTTATTGCATCAAGTTTGGAAGACGTATCTGAGGCTAACGTTTTAGGTCTTAAAAAGGGCACTTCAGCCCCATATTTTTTCGCCAATATTGCGATTTTCCTGGAATCCGTACTTACGATAATATGTTTTGCTCTACCCCATCCAATAGCTTGTTTAATCGTGTAGTAGATCAGAGGTTTTCCCTGAAGTAACCTAATATTCTTATTTTTTATTCCTTTTGAACCGCCCCTAGCGCAGATTGTCAATAAAATATTTTGCATTTAATTTTTATCCTTAAAAAGAATAATTTGTTTGAATAAATCCGAAGCTTCAAATATATTATTCATCATCCTGGTATTCTCAAGATTGTCAAAAAAATATTCCAATTGTTTTTCATATGAGTTGTCTTTACCTCTAGTTAAATAATATTGATTAATTCTTTTATAGTTTTTGTATTCAGTAATACTGTTATTAATAAGATCGCCTTTAACAGATATTCTTTCATAATCAATAATTATATTTCTCTCCTGAATCTGACCAAAATAATTTACATATATGTTTACCGGACCTTTATCGCAAGTAAGTAAAATATCGGCATAATCTTCTGCGTCAGATGTTAATTTACTACGTTTTCCAAAAACACCTGCAATCTTATTCACTTTCCCGAATAAATATTCCGCGTAATCTATTTCATGAGAGAGATCAAGCACCACTCCACCTCCTTTTTTAGCAAAACGCGAATAGCTTTTTATATAATCTTGATCTTTTCTCCAGTTTGGGAGAAAAGAAGAACACACAATTCTCATATGAAGGGGTTTATTAAATTTCATATATTTTTTTAGCTCGATTATCACACTGTGAAACCTTAAATTATAAGCTATGTACGTAACAGAATTATTCTTCTTTACCTCATTTAACAAATTATCTAAATCTTTTTTCCCGATACCTATAGGTTTTTCAATAAATAGTTTACATCCTAATTCTGAGCATTTTCTTGCTGTTTCGATATGTAGATAGGTAGGATTTGTGATTAATGCTATATCTGGATGTAATTTTTTAAGCTCATTCCAGGAATATATTTCATTTAACCCAAATTTATTAGTTTTAGGAGTAGTTTTGGATCTAAATGCGAATAGGGTTAAATCATTTCTTTTTTTCAATAATTTTACATGTCTTATCCCGATTGAACCCATTCCAAAAATAACTACTTTCACGTTATTTTTCATTTCTATTTAAAAAATATTCTGCTAGAAGAAAATCTGTTTCTTCGTCGATGTCTATCGAATCATAACTATTCATCAGATAAAATAGAGTTTTGGGAGTACAAAAACTTTTATAGTATACGAATTTGTTTGTTTTTGCTATATACATTGCTCCATTTGGTATGTAATAAAGTAATTTAGTATTTGATTTTATATTAGTTATATTCTGACTGACAAAAGTATGAAGTGTTTTGCTTTTCTTAAAGGGTTTTACAACAAAAAGACTACTATGTGGTCTTGATGCAGAAATTAAACTATATGCTTCAGAGTTTGAGCTAATTTTTTCTATAGCATCATCTATTTGAAAAGTACTTCTTAAGGGTGAAGTCGGCTGTAATAGCATAGTATAAAAATATTTCTTATGTTCCTTATTTCTGAGCCATCTAATGGAATGTAAAATAGCTGATTCGCTCGAAGCGTGATCTGTTGCTAGATATTTCGGTCTTCTAAACGGCACCTCTGCTTTATATTTTTCGGAAATCTGTGCAATCTCGGATGAATCAGTGGATACAATCAATCGATCAATATACTTTGAATTCAAAGCTGACTTAATTGTCCAAGATATTAAGGGTTTACCGTTAAAATTTCTTATATTCTTTTTGGGAAGTCTTTTTGATTCGGATCTAGCTAAAATAATTGCTAGTATTGATTTATTTCCTATCATATCAAGCCGTATTATATCACTAGATTGGGTTTAAATTTGTTTGAATAACTGCTTTTTGTTCCTTATCTTTTTAATAATCTATTTATATTCGTTTACATTTAAAACTAATATATTATTTATACTATTGTTGTAGTAATTTTTATCAAAAAATTGGCTATAAGTTAGAAAAATTACGTTTTTTGGATCAAGACTATACGAACCTTTGTTAATAGTGATTAAATATTTCGGCTCCTCTGGTGAGTAGTCTTTGAGGTTAGAAAAAACGTTAAAAAATTCATTGTATTTTCTTACTGATTTTATATATTCATATTCCTGACTATTAATACCTAGTCTTTTTTGATCGCCAAAAGCTTTCCTCATAATACCCGTATACTCATAAAAGGCATAATGTCTATTTTTTAAATTATATTCTTTTGTTTTGTCATTGATTACGAACGTAAAATTATTCTTTATAATATCGTTTGTTTTTATACCTTCTACAAGAGAATCTTGCTTATACCAGTCTTTAATCAAAAAGTAATTATTTTTTAAATTATAAAAAACAAAAAGAACAACAATAATCGAGTAAATATAGTATTTTATCTTCTGATTTATTTTATGAATATCCAGCATATACCCGATCCCATAATACATAATTAACGACACTCCAAGAGGAGTAAGAAGCAGATGCCTGCTATCCCAAAAGTCAAAAGACGGAGTATGGTTTGCGGCGAAATAAGGAAAAATAGCAATATATAAAATGAATAGACCTAGAATAAATAGTAAGAGCGACAATCGAGATTTAATGATATGTACGCTATTTTGCCTCATTAATATGATAAATACCACTAAACTGGAAAAAAATAGAATCCATAAATTTACAGAGTTTAATAACAGACTAAATAGATTGTAAAAATATGTATAGAAAAATCGTATAGATTCAATTGAAGCATTTGTTAAACTTTGAATTGTAATTCCATTGTAGCCTTCATACAGTCCATACGGTCTGAAAAATTTACTTTTTATGAACCAAAATATGAAAGGTAAAATTATAAAATCTGCATACTTCTTCAAAATTGAAAAATACGTGAGAATTTTCTTTCTTTTCTGTTTTTCCATATAGAACAGATACAAGATCACAATAAGATAAAATACTAAATAGGATCCGGTTGCGAAAGAAACAAAGAAAGCGATTAAAGACACTAATCTAAAAATGTGTATATTTCGTTTAAGGTATCTATTTAATGACCATAACCCGAAAAAAAACAACGCATTAGATATCGAATAGGGAAGAAGTATTAATGCAATTCGCAAGTCATTTGCTGGAAGTAATACGAAGAATAATAGGATGAATATTCTTGATAATTTATCAATTTCTTTGATTTCAGATAGGATTTTTTCTAAAAATATTACTGGTAATAAGTTTAAAATAAAAATTAACAATCTATATACGAAAATACTATCCGGTGCCCGCTGTAGAAATATATGTAAATACGAGACCCATGGAGATCCATATTGGGAAAATAATGAAATTAACGTTTCTGGAGATAAATTGTATACACTAGTCCAATCATCCCAATATATTCCTTTATTTAACAACGATAACCCATAAGAGATGGTATATAGAATATATACAAACATGAATTATGTATAAAGACTTTGAAATTTGAATTTATACATATTTGTATGGCGCCAACAGAGAACGCCCTTATAGTTATCACTAATCTAGACTCAATTTATAGGTTATTCGAAAATAAGATTTGGAATAGAATGCTAGTTTTTTTCAGTTCTCCAACTTATAAAAGGTTGCAAAATTCCATTCCTGGAAGCCTCATCAAATAATGCTTTTGGCGTACTACCATCATCAATAACATTGAATTTAATCGTATCTTTACGATCGTACACCTCGATCGGTGAATACGAATTGATACCTACGTTTATTATATAAGTACCGGGATTTAACCATTTGTTGGGAATTAAAATGTCGGCTTTATAGTATCCGGGTTGTCTTTTTTCTCTTAATTCTGGTTGAAGATCATAATCAGCGGTACAAAAGACGACAATTCCGTCAATTGTCATCAAATGTATCCATACAATACAGTTGGATACTAATTTGTTAACTTCATATTCGACCCTAACAGTGATATTTTCATTATAATTTACATTATTGGTCGGTCTATTTCTTTTAGAAACTAAATATATTTTTCGTAAATTCATCTTCTTTTTCTTATTCGTGGGCTGTTCGTAAACACCATCAGTTTTTATAACACCTTCCATATATTTTTTAATCACGTCGTTTGTTCTACCATAATCGATGATTTTACCTTGTTCCAGTAAAATAGTATTAGTACAAAGCTTACTGACCGCACCCATATTATGACTGACAAATATCACGGTTCTTCCTTCTCTTAAAGATACTTCTTCCATTTTTCCTAAACATTTTTTTTGAAAAGCAGCATCCCCAACCGCCAACACTTCATCTATGATTAGGATTTCAGGATCCAAATGCGCTGCAACGGAGAACGCGAGTCGTGTATACATACCCGATGAATAGAATTTAACTGGAGTATCCAAAAATTTCTCTGTTTCTGCGAAATCTATTATTTCATTAAATTTCTTTCTTATTTCTCTTTGTTTCATACCAAGTATTGCACCGTTCAAAAATATATTTTCCCGTCCAGTTAATTCCGGATGAAAACCGGTTCCAACTTCAAGTAGACTTGCTACTCGACCTCTCATGATTATCTCGCCTTCAGTAGGAGGTGTAATTTGTGTAAGAATTTTTAGTAAAGTACTTTTCCCTGCACCATTACTTCCGATTATTCCCAATACCTCTCCTTTTTTTACCTCAAATGAAACGTCTTTCAAAGCCCAAAAATCGTTACTAGATTCGTTATGTTTGTCGCTTTGTCTTGTCCTTATTATATTGATCGGATGTTTTATCAATTTCATTAAACTATCTCTCAGAGTGTAATACGGCTGGGATTTGCCTATTCTGTATTTTTTGGAAATGTTATTTGCTTTTATAATCGGGTTCATATGATGTCGGCAAAAAATTTCTCGGTTTTTTTGAAATACCATAAACCAAAAATGAATAATGCAAATGAGGAGACGACCGATATTGTAATAATGCGAGGATCGATGAAGCTTCTTCCTGAAAATACCATCCTCACAGACTCAATAACCGATGTCATAGGATTTATAGCCATTATCAACTTATTTGATTCCGACACGATTGCAAGAGGATATATGATTGGAGACAAAAACAGAAGTAACTGAATGAAAAAAGGTATTATAAGTCCGACGTCACGATATTTAACATTTAAGGAAGACAGAAAAAACCCCAAACCGGCGGCTGTAAGCATTGTAATAACGATTGCCATCGGAAAAACAATAAGTCCATATGCATTCGGAGGATAACCAAGTATTAAAGCTATAATAAGCAACATTGTTAAATTTATAAGAAAATCAATAAAACTTGTCAGTATGGAAGAAAAAGGCAATATAATCTTTGGAAAGTAGACTTTCTTAATGATTCCTTCATTGGTATGCATTGACGCACTTGCCGACGATACAGAATTTGAAAAGAAATTCCAAAAAACTAAACCACAAAGAACGAATAGTGAATATGGAAGATCGTAGGATGGAATTTTTGCCAGCCTTCCGAAAAAAAAGGTAAAAATAACTGTACTCACAAGTGGCTGGAAGATAACCCAAAGCACTCCTAAAACTGTTTGTTTATATCTGACTTTAATGTCTCTCCAAGCGAATATCCAGAGAAGTTCCCTATATTGCCATAATTCTCTGAAATCGAATAATCTCCATGCTGATTTTGGACGGATAATCGTCATTAGATTCTGCTTCATAAGGATCAAACAAGCGACAAAATTTGATTGGAAATAATGAACCAATCTAAAGCTTTTCGGGCATACATTTCGTTTCTTCTTCCCATATTTTTCCTCAAATCTGAATTATTAATTATTTTCATCAATATTTTACTTAATTCCTGAGAATTTCCTCGGATGAACCGGGCAACTCCTCCGCTTTTGTCTAAATACTGAGTTCCGTACCATTTTGGTAAAATTACTGGCAAATGACATGCCATCGCCTCCATAATAGTAATCGAAGAATTCCCTGGCCAAACTCCGACATCCGCAGCATTATAGTACTGTGGAAGTGTATCATTTTCTACCATTTTGATCCACCTCACGTGATCCGGTTTATTTAACATTTTTTCTAACATTTTCTGATACCCTAAATCCCCATCCCCAACAATAAGAAGCGTGATTCTTTCGTTTGATATCCTATTAAACGCATCGATCAGTACATCGATGTCCTTATTTTTTGTTAATTTTCCTGCATAAAGCACAACTATATCTGAAAGTGAAATACCCAGCTTCTTGCGGATAGTAATTCGATCCTTATCCTTGAACTGAAAACGTTTTATGTCAACGCCGAGGCGAATAATTGGTACGGATTCAGGGTGAATATGAAAATCCTCTACCAATAACGCCTTTTCGTCCTCTCCAATCGCAAAAATTGCATCATTTTCTTTAATAATCTTCGGGACTGCGATCTTTTGATAACAGAATTGAAAAATCTTCTTTGGAAGCGTATTGGTCAGATTGGTATTGAAATGAGCTGCATGGGTATCATAAATCAGCTTGAATCTGTTTTTTTCCTTGAGTGATGCGATTCGATAGGATGTAATGGAATAAACTCCATGACACAAAACTAAATCCGGTTTAATCATATTTAGTGTTCTTTCCAAACCATTCATATACACTAACGGAGTATGAGGGATTTCGTATGAGGGCAACCTCCAAGTATCTATACCTCCCTCTAACATTCTTCCTGACCTCCTCTTTCTATCCCCTAATAACTTACCAAAGATCTTTTTATAGTTGTGAAAGGGATAATAGTAGTCTGAGGTTAGGACAATAACTTCATGACCCATTTCCTTGTGTTCCCGTGCTAAAAAAGTTTCCTGATATCCGATCTTAGGTTGAAAATAATCAATTAGGTGAACGATTTTCATAAATAAGATAAGTCTCTGAGTGAACTCGAGGGGACTTCAACCGTTTGATTATCGATGTACATACGGCACCACAATTCGAAGACAAATAGGATCCAAATGCGCAGATGCTCACTCCATAATTTCTTCTCTCCTGAGGAGCTGTAAAGCCTCCTCAACTCATTGGCCACAAACTCCGGACGGAAGATACCTCTCTTCCGAACGCTGGTACTTGATAAAACGGACGTAATATACGGTTTAAGAATGCCCTCCATATATTTTATTCTCGGTAAAGCAAATCCTGTCTTCTTGTGATAAAGTATCTCTTCGGGTAACCATTCCCGCACCACATCTTTCAAAATTCTTTTAGTATCTCCGCGTTTATACTTCAATTTCGGTGGTAAAGAAGCAGCAAATGAAATCAAATCGTGGTTAAGAAAGGGAACACGGACTTCTAGTCCATGGGCCATACTCATCATGTTTATTCCTTCAAGTAAATCATCCCGAGTATAGGTCTGAATATCCACATAATACAACTGATCTATATCAGGCAAATGTTCAACATCTTTAAAATACGAAGAAAAATAATTTTCTGTATTGAATTTCGAGGTCTTACCCAGCCAGGATGGCCGATATAGATTCTTTTTTTCAGCTTCCTGATAAGCGAAATAGAGATACATATACCGTTTCGCAAGGGTTGGAAGCTTCATAAACTTATCCGCGACGTTTACTGTCTTTTTCAAGTTGTTGGATAAAGGAAGAGATCTGACCACAGACATCGCAAGCATTCTCATGGGATCAGGAATCATCTTATAAAGAGAAGACAACAGTTTGGTTTCGTAAATATTACTGTGATACCCAGCAAAAAGTTCATCTCCTCCTAAACCCGATAAAGCAACTTTCACATCCTTAGAGGCCAATTTGGATATAAAGTAACCCTCCAACAAACCTCCTTTGGGCTGGTCCATATAAAATATAGCTTTTGGTAACTCTTTTTCCATTTCTTTTTCGGTAACCGTAAATTCCGTGTGGTCAGTATGATATTTATCTGCAATTATTTTTGCATATTTACGCTCATCATAAGCTTCACCACCTTCAGCCCATAACGAATACGTTTTTATTCTTCTTTTTGTTTGCTCTGCCATAATCGCAACAATCGTAGAAGAATCTATTCCACCAGATAGAAATGCTCCGATTGGTACATCTGATACTTTCGCCAAGGATACAGAAGATATAAGTAAATTCCGTAATTTTGCTTTTGCTTCTGCAGCGGATATCTTTTTCTGTTTCCAATTACCTATCGGTATATCCCAATACTTTCTTACACGGATACCATGATGATCAACAACCAAGACGCACCCGGAAACAAGACTAAAAACGTTTTTAAAAATGGTAAGCGGAGCAGGAATAGTAAACATTGATAAATAATGATGCACTGCTTCCGGTTCCAATTCCCTGTGAATATAACCACTCGCCAGTAGAGCTTTTACTTCGGAAGCAAATAAAAAATAGGAGCCGGATTGAGTATAGTAGAGAGGTATAATCCCCGTATGATCCCGAGCGAGAAAAAATCGGCTTCTGTGTTTATCCCATATACAAAAAGCAAACTGACCGACCAAATGTTTTACGATATCTTCACCAAAATAATCATACCCGTAAAGAATCGTTTCAGTATCCGTATGGGATTTAAACCGATACCCCTGATTCAGCAATTTTCTTTTCAATTCTTTATAATTAAAAATTTCTCCATTGAATGTAATCCATAAACGATTTCTATATGATGCCATTGGTTGAGTTCCTGCGGGACTTGGATCGATAATTGCTAGTCTTCGATGAGCTAATCCAATGTTGCGTTCAACCATCAATTCACTCCCATCCGGACCCCGATGAGAAATTGAAGCGCTCATTCTTTTCAGTACGCTTATATCTACTTCTTTATTATCGAAACGAAATATTCCCGATATTGCACACATATAATGCTAGCTGTTTACTTTGGAAGCTGAGTGATATTTTTCGGAAACAGTAAAGAATATATCAAACCTAAAGCAAGTAAGAATTGCACTATACCCATAATAGAAATTATTGGTTCTTGCCAAAAAATTAACGGAAAAGGGTTATTGATTATACTTCTGCCGAGACCGTAACCCGAGTAGATATTACAAAAATGAATAAAAGCGCTGATAATCCACAATATAAACAATTTCCTGTCTTTTCCGATAATAAAAATCAGTATTAACAAAAGCGTTGCTGGATAGAAATGATAAGCATGCGATCGGGTAAGAATTTGAGGCATCATAATAAAAGGTAAAGTAAATGCCCGGGTAAAAAACAAGGGCCTGTTACTCGACTTCGCTATGTAGCTTTTTATAATAAATATTGCCATGATCAAGAAAAATACTAAATATGCGCTTTTTTCTAAATAATTGTAAGGAAAAGTATAAGTACTCAGACTGTAAATAGGTCCTTTCATATGATTAAGATTCATTATGACGGATGTAACCGTATACCATATATTTATTTCCGATGCCACAAGATAAGGCATATATGAGGTAAATCCAAAATATAGTTGAAAAAGGTAAAAAGCGGATTTTGCTTGTAAAAAGAAATAGGTATTAAAAAGAAAGGGTAAGATCCCGAATCCAACCGTAAAACTGGTTATTTCTCGAAAACGAAAAGATATTAGCTGAAAGAAAATAAAATATAGTCCCATTGCTACAAGAGGGGCTACTATCTGTGGTTTGATGCAAAATGCGATACCCATCATTAAGCCCGCATAGAAAAATCTGTGTTTAAGATTTTTCCTAAAATCCAGAACTCCTAAAGCTAAAAGAATAAAAAACATGAAGGGTGCATCCCAAAACCCTTCCCAAGAGCCAGGAATAAAAAACCACGGATTAAGCCAGTAGACTAACGTAATTTGTATCTTATTTTTTGGAATTAACTTATATAAAAGAAGGAGAATAAGAATTTCAAATATCAGATTTGTTGCTTTATACGGTAACCACCATAAATGAGGAATTAAAACAGCGAATTTTTCCGATATTAACATCATTAGATAAGCTATCGGACCGTATCCACCTACGAAGCTATCCGCCAACCCTTTATTTAACGTATTTATACCCCATTCCCGATATGTATCGAAATTATGGTTCCCGTTGAAAAAAATTCCTGCGAACCTTATAAAAAAACCGATTAGAATCAAAGAGAATAATACAGTTCTCTTATCTCGAATAAATTTAGTTAATTTTTTCATTTATTTTTTTCAGCTATAAATATAATATCCGCACCCAACAAAGATACCCACTTTCTTCTTAAGGATGCGAATATGCCGGAACATGTTATTTCTTTAATACTTAAACCGTTACGATTAAAATATTGATATATGCTCGATACGGTAAAATAATGCAGATGGCCTCCATCCCAGCCTTTTTCATCTTCAGATGTGACTGGAAGATTACCAAGTAAAACCGCAAGTCTTCTGGGTAGAAATCCTAGATTTGGAATCTGTACTATAACCTTTCCGCGAACCTTTAATACTCGGTATATTTCGTCCATCACTTTTATCGGATCATAAAGATGTTCCAATACAGCCACTATAGTCACTGTATCGAAATAATTATTCGGAAACCTCAGTTTTAAATCCGCGTCACCGTATTTAAAACTAACTTTTTTTCTTATATCTTCAGGAAACTGAGAATATTTTAGTTTTATAGATCTTAATCTTGATCTTGATACATCCAAACCGTATAACTTATTAAATCTATCCGAAACCTTGAAAATTAAACTGCCGCTACCACAACCAATATCCAGAAAACGCTGACCGCTGGAAATGTATTGTATTACAGTTTCCAATCGATGAACCTCGAATTTTTTAAAAAGCAAATACAGCCACCGATAGGAGCTTCTGAGTTTAGTATACTTACCTTCGTTTTTATACGTTTCGTCGTAAAACTGCTGTTTAATATTAATCATAACCTGTTATGAATAGAAAAATATAACTTCTCAGTATTTTTGGTCATAAAATTCAGGCTAAATCTGTCTTTTACCATTTTCCGTCCGTTATTACCGTAGAAATTGCGATAATCAGCGCGCGACATTATTTTTATAATTCCCGAAACGATACTTTTTGTGTTCAATTCAACTATTATACCTGAACCAAATAACTTTACTTCAGGAATATTACAGTCTCCGGATACCAACAAAGGTACTCCGGAAAATGCCGCTTCCAAAGCAGTACACGGCAATCCTTCTGAATAGGAAGTAAGAATAAATATATCCGAACTATCAAACGCATTGTTTTTATCTTCTTCCATGAGCGACCCCGTAAAAAATACCTTTTCTTTTAATCCATAATCAGCAATTTCATTTACGAGACTATTGTAATAATTACTATCCTCTACGGGTCCAGAAATTACTAGAATAAGATTTTTATATCTTCCTTTTAACATACTTAGTGATTTGATTGCTAAATGAATACCTTTTTTTCTGTGGATTCTTCCGAGAAAAAGCAATATTTTGGAGTTTGATGGCAAGTGGAATTTTTTTAGGAATTTCGATGATTTATTGCGGAATATATGTATATTTTCATTTATTCCATTTGGGATTACAGAGATCTTATCTTCCTGCAAACCTAAGTTTTTAAAGGTCGTCTTCTCTCTTAAAGTAAGAGCTATAAGGCACGATGCGGTTTTTAACATACTCATTCCTCCAAGCTCAAGAAAGATTTTTTTCCATGCTACTCTTCCTTCTTCCTTCTTCATTTCTAATGTTCCGTGAGAAGTAATCAAGTATGGTATATGCATTTTCCAAGCCCAATATCCAACCCATAAATTCATCAAGGTATAAATTTCATGAATATGTACTATATCAAATTCTTTGATATGTCTTAAAAAATGAATAAAAAATTTCGGGGAAAAGAAAAAATGGTATTTATAAGCCAAATAATTCGAGATGTTTGAAAAATATATAACTTTTATACCGCTAATATCAATCTCTGTATTATGAGGATATCTAACCCTCTGAGCGTTATTCAGAAGATCAGTGGAATAGATTGTTACAGCGTGACCTTTTTTTATAAGTGCTTTGGATAGGTTATAAAGCACGTTCGCGGTTCCTCCTATCGATTCCGCCGGATAAAAATACGGCGCTATATATAAGATTTTCATTTTTCTCCCTATTTTTAGCTCACTCACATTACACAGGCAGTTCCTTTTCCAAATAACATTCATCACCCTCAAATAACACTTTTATGTTAACACGCGTTTTGTAATTTAGTATATCGGGTAACTCTATATGGATGAGATTGTTTTGCCAACCGCTTCTCGTTACAATCATAGATCCGTAATATTCTTTTTTTATCATTCTCCACGATCTTACTTTATCCTCTAAATTCCTTTCTTCAACGAAGATATCGTTTATTTTCTTTTCTCCTTTGTCAATTCGGATATTAATACCGGTATATCGGTTTCTATCTAAGTCAACAATCATAAAATCGTTATCCCCTTCATAAGGATATTTTATTGATACGTCTCTAGCATTTAGACTGATATCAGACTGACAATATCCATTATAAAGATCAAAACTATTTCCGATAATTACCGGATTAGATTTTTGAATATAAGAATTTAATGTTGATGTGTAATTTGGATAAACATTTTTTGTATCGTCCCAATTAATATATATTGGATGAAAATTATTCGGTTGATTGTAAAAAGTGAGATATAACGCATCGGGCCCATTAGTAATGATCGATGCATCCGGATGTTTGTTAAGATAGTTTCTTAATTGATTATATATATTCTCATAAAAAACCTTGTCTATTGGAAACAATCTGATCAATTTTAATACTGACAAATCATTAACTGTCAAATAATTATCATTCAATCTCATGACCCCCCATTGAATACGTTTTATTATTACAGGGCTAAATACGGAAAAAAACATAGACAGTAAAATAATTATTCTTACATATGAATCTATTATTGTATGATTATTATGGAGATTATTTTTATTATTGAAATTACACATACGCATGCTTAGTGCGTAAAAAACATATACAGTTACTCCAATCATAGGATAAGCTGCCCAATATACATGCCACTCACAAACAACAGGATAATATTGCGTCCAAGATGCTAATGAAACTAGAATTATAACCAATAACAACTCTCTTTTTGAATTAGTCTTTCTCTCTTTCAAAAAATGATATATCGTCCAAATGAAAAAAATTATACAAATAATTGGTATAAGCACCCATAGAAAATCCATAAAAGTGGGAAAAAGATCATTCAAAATTTCAAGAGACAGATATCCTTTCCCAACTCTCTGTCCAAATTGGTAAGGTAGTATAACCGATTGTAAGAACCAGTCATTTAATGCTCGGTTTGAAATAAGCCATATAATAAATGAAAAATGTATAATGACAGTTCCAGATATAAAATACGCCAGATTCTTTAAAATACTAGAAATACTTTGAAATTTATTTTTTATCGTTTTTAGTGCGAAATATCCTAAATAGGCTAGGAATAGGAAAATACCAACCGGTTGTCTACACCAAAAGGTCAAAGCAACCGCTACGCCTGATAGAAATAAATATTTTTGTTTGCCTTGTTTTGACTCAATACTTTTTATAAATATATATAACGATAATGTTTGGAAAAACAATGAATATACTGAAGACCAAGGAATTACAATCCAGATCAGGTAAGTTCCCAACAAAATAAGCATAAAGCAAGAAAGTGTTGCTAAATATCGAGGCATGATTCTTACCCAAATAAACCAAAGGACAACAGATGATAAAGCATAGAACAGAGCGGTGAATAGTTTGATAACAATCAGATAATTTCCGAATATTTTTAAAGCGCCAGCTTGAATATATGTTGTCAGTGCACCGTATTGTGTAAAAGTGTCTCTAAAAAGCACTTTTCCGGATACGACATCAAGAGCGGGCTTCAACATAATTCCATCATGATGAGGGTCTACGGATATAAAAGAAAACAGTCCGGAAACCAAAAAAGTAGCGATAAATATAATAAACGGAAGTAATAGATATAAGTGTTTAATTTTACGAATAGTCTCGATATAACGATTAAGCATTAAACCGAACCGTTCAAATCTGTCCAAAATAAAAACCAATATCATCGGAATTATAGACAGGAAAATAATGAGGATAAGTTCAGTCAAATTAATGTAGTGGGAAAATTTTAGTATCAGATAGTTGAATAATAATCCGGGATCATGAAAAAGCTCGGCTTTAGAATATTTATATTTTGTTTCGAATACGGGATTAAAGGCACTAATTGTTATAGCATTTCCGGGTTTACCGTTTAACGATTCAATTTCAAAAATATAGGTCTTTCCGGAGGAATTAGGGATTACTGGAAAACCAAAAGTGAATAATTCGTCAGGTAAAAATTGATCTGCATGATATAGATTGTCATAATACCACTCGTCCGTATTTTTTTCTTTTAACCGAAAATCAATCAATTCTGTATTTTTGCCTCCATAGGAGTTTCCGAAACGAAAAGCAAGTATTCCGAGGTTGTTCTCGCGGGATTCAAATTCGCCAATTATTTTTTCACCTTTTAAAATTTCGCCCTTTTTCCATTGTGCTAGATTAGTTAGAGCGTGTTTTTCTACATTTATCGTAAAATTTTTGAATCTGATATCATCTCTTGCGTTTGTGAATATTACTGAGCAGAAAATTATCAAAAATATACAAAAACAAATAGGAAAACAGAAAAATGTCTTCGATCTTAAATCTAATACTTTGTATTCTTTCATCGCTCCCTTTCAGACAAATATCCTAAATTATACTTCTTTTGTTATAATTGCATGAAATGAAAACAATTATCCTATGCGGAGGAGCAGGAACACGGTTGAGAGAAGAAACGGAATTTAAACCTAAACCGATGGTTTTAATTGGCAATAAACCTATCATTTGGCACATAATGAAGTATTTTTCAACTTTTGGATATAACGAGTTTATACTTGCACTCGGTTATAAAGCTGATTATGTCAAGGATTTCTTTCTAAATCAAAAAGCATTTACCTCTGATTTTACCCTTGATACAAGTAACCATAAAACGGTCTTCTATTTAGAAAATAGGTCAAATGTAGACAACTTCAAAATTACCTTCGTTGACACAGGACTCCATACCCTACCCGGTGAAAGAATTCTTATGTGTGAAAAATATATCCCAAAAAATGATAAATATTTTATGGTAACTTATGGAGATGGAGTAACTGATATAAAAATTGATGATTTGATTAAATTTCATAAAAAACAGAAAACTATCGGAACAATTAGCGGAATACATCCACGATTTAAATATGGGGTTACAAAAACTGATAATGACAATTTTGTGACGGATTTCAATGAAAAACCAGTACTTTCGGATTGGGTAAATGGAGGCTATATGATTTTTGATAAACGATTCTTCGGATATATCAAACCCGGAGAGACTGAACATAACGCCCTAAAAAGGTTATCAAATAAAAAACAATTATCATTATATAAGCATGAAGGATTCTGGTTTGCCGTAGATACGAACAAAGAACTGGATGAGTTGAATCAATTGTGGAATGCGGGAAATCCGCCATGGAAAAAATGGTAACTAATTTTTACGGTATAGCTGTTTTAGTCACTGGAGGAACCGGATTTGTCGGTTCTCATCTTGTTGAAGAATTGATTCGACTTAAGGCTCGGGTTATAACAACATCTCACTATTCTCACCCCAAATCATACTTTTTCTCTCAGGAATTAGGTAAAAAGGCAACCGTTGTTAAAACTAACATAGGCAACATTCATAATATTTATTCCTTATTGAATCACTACAAAGTCGAGTATATTTTTCATTTAGCAGCCCAACCATTAGTAGAAGTAGGATTTCGCTACCCTAAACGCACCTTGTATACAAATGTATTAGGTACCATAAATATTTTAGAAGCCGCAAGAAAATACAATAAAATCAGAGGAATTGTGGTCGCTTCCTCTGATAAAGCATACGGACCTCTCAATAAGGCCAAATACCTGGAAACTGATTCGTTATTGGGTGAACAACCTTATGAAGTATCCAAATCATGTGCAGATCTGATTTCTCAGGCTTATGTCAAAACATATGATTTACCCATTGTTGTTACCCGTTTTGGTAATATTTATGGAGAAGGAGATTTACATTATAACCGGATTGTGCCGGGAATAATGAAAGCTATTATCTGTAATAAAGTTTTAAAAATTAGAAGCAACGGAAAATATATTCGAGATTATTTATATGTCAAAGACGTCATCAGCGGATACATCAATTTAATAACTAATATCGATAAGACAAAAGGGGAAGCATTCAATTTCGGATCTGTAGAGAGTTTATCTGTAATTGATCTTATCAAGTTAATTGAAAAATCGTTAGACAAAAAGATCTCATATGAAATACTTGATAGTGTAAAAAATGAAATTCCTTATCAGTCCTTGGATGATTCAAAAATAAAAAATAGATTAGGCTGGCAGCAAGAATACAATCTTGCGTCTACCTCAAAAAATATATACTCGTGGTATAAAAAAACATTAGTTTAGACCTGTATGTTTAATCTCTTCTTGTGATCGTTTAGGATCTCGTCTATTACGTAAGTAGGACGATCTTTCACTTCTTCGAAAATTATTTGGATGTATTTCCCTAGGATACTTATTCCGAGCATTTGGATACCGCCGAAGAATATTATCGCTGTAAGTAATGGGATAGAAGCGTTAACTGGATTTCCAATTAAAAATACGGTAATAAGATAAAATAATAAAAAAATAAAGGAGACAATTACTAACATGAAACCAAGGGTCGTCATTACGTCTAAAGGTACGAAAGAAAAACCCAAAATTCCTCTTTGTGAATCTTTTATGTAATCCAGTAAATTATTTTTACTATTACCGTATCGTCTGGCTTTACGTTCATAAATCACCTCTTTTACCGAAAATCCTGCCCATGCTCTGAGTCCTCTGAAGAACCGGTTTCTTTCAGGTAAATCGTTGATAACATTTAGTACTTTTCTATCTAATAAACAAAAACTACCTGCGTTAAGAGGCATATTAATATTGGCGAGTTTATTAAATATCTTATAAAAACTTTTTCTTACAATTCGCATCAGTAAAGTATCTTGAATTTTATTACGTACTCCTATTACTACTTGAGATCCTTTTTCCCACTCTCTAATAAATATCGGAATAACTTCAGGCGGATCCTGGAGATCACAATCTACGATTGTCACAGCATCTCCTTGTGCTTGCATCATTGCTGCTTGTGATGAATACTCAGAGGTAAAATTCCTAGACATCAATAGCACCGTAACTTTTTTATCCTTTTTTGCGATTTTTTTCAGGATGCTTCGTGAATTATCCTGACTACAATTATCCGTAAATATTATTTCGTAATCGTAATTTCGAAGAGTATTAAATAGTTTGACAATTTCTGTATAAGCGTTTTCAATATTTAGCTCTTCATTATATACGGGAATAATTACGGTTATTAATTTCTTCATACGTTTGAATTTTTCACTCTTTTTTTCAGCATTTGTATCCTCTTATCATCTTCTAGGAATATTCGCGAATAATAATTTTTTTTATTCTCTAACCACAAAAGTTCAAAAGTGTTAGCTTTGATAATACCATCTCCTAACTTTTGGAAACTTTTTGGCACTTTAAAAACTACTTTTCTTGTTTCGAAATAGTCTAATAAGTTTTTTGACGATAATTTCTTTATGAAAGGAACTGCCTCTAAAGCGATCCCCCCACCCATAGCCGTTTTTAAACCCTTCTTCTTAGCCTTAATAAATATATCTTCCGCAATTTTGTAAATCTGATCACAGTTTATTTGGTCTCGAGACAAACCTAAAGAACCCGACAAATCAACTCTACCCAGAGTGATTTTTCCTAAAATCTTCATAAGTTTTACGTTCAAGATATCGTGAATATTATGATACGCCTGAATTGTTTCAATGTTAACTCCAAAAAGAATAGTTTTTCTGAGATCCTCCGGATAATGAGTTATCACTGCTTGAAGGAATTTTTCCAAGGCATAGGCACTTTCTACCATAGGTGCAACAAGCCCAGAGACTCCGATATGCTGGGATTCGAACATATCTGTAATAGCTTCAGGTCCCCCAATTTTTAGCACTAAACCTAACCCAACTCTTTCTACGATTTCCTTCAATCTCATAATTTCGCACAATCTCGACGCCTCGGCTTCAAATTCTGCTTTTACTTCCACCACACCATAATGCTTCTTTAATTCAGTTAACACGTTAACCATCTTTATTTCCAAAGTGTTCATATTACTTTAAAATAGTTAATTTTAATAATAATTTAACAATATTTAGTTAATAAAACTCGAGATACATTGATAAAATTCTGAATAATCGGATTTATACTCGTCTACATTATAATCTAATATTTTATTCATTCTTAAATTATTATCAGGCAATACTAATGCGAGGTCTTTTGTAGTTCTCTTTTTATCGTACATCATTTTTCTTAATATCCCGTCTCTATTAAAATAATCTTTTTTTATTTTAAGGATTTTAAAGGGAATTCCGGGAAATAATATTTTTTTATTAATATAATTAAATATATTTTTGTTCAACCATCCTTTTCTGAAAGAAACTAAATTTGAGAATATAATTCCGAAAATAATAGCAGTTCCGTGAGGAATATTATAATCACTATATGATTCCAATGCATGACCGAAACAATGTCCATAGTTAAGAAGATTTCTCTTTCCATAATCCTTCTCATCACCAATCATGTAATCTAATTTTATTTTCATTGATTCCTTTATTATATTAATAAGAATTTCATTATCTCTGCAACTTATTAACTTGTTAAGCTTGGTATGAATTTGTTCCAACTTATTCATTGAATTTTTATCCATAAGTAGTAATTTAATTATCTCTCCCAAACCGCTATAGTAATCTATTTCTTTCAAAGTTTTTAGAAATGAGACGTCTATGATAATATCTTCAGGAGAGTAAAATGTTCCCAGAACGTTCTTGTAGGATTTAAAATTGAGCGATGTTTTTAACCCTATGGCACTATCTGCCTGTGAAAGCAAAGTAGTTGGAATATATATCCAACGAATACCTCTATATAATGTTGATGCTGTAAATCCTACAACATCTTGATTGATACCTCCACCGAAAGAAATTACCTTCAAATTTTTTTTAGCGGAGAATTTAAGCAGTTTATTAGCCAAATGGGATACGGTGGAAAAGTTTTTTGTTTTTTCGTCTAGAGTAAGAATAATTATGTGCTTCTTCGAAAAACCATTAAAAATATTATTTTTATATAATTTATATACGTTTCTCCCTACAACAATTATCGAATTTTGATTATTCGCCCAGAGTTCTTTGATGAAATCTAAATTTTCAGAAAATTTAACATTTATGTTGCCAATTTTGGTTCTTATTAACATACATTTTTTACTGACAAGTAAAACCTCCGTCTACAATGATATTTGCACCGTTTATATAAGTATTTTTATCCGAAATTAAAAAACACACGACCTCAGCAATTTCATGAGGTGCCGCGAATCTCCCCATTGGAATACCTTGAGCAAGTAAAGCATTTTTTTGATCGCTATTTTTCCTTGTCAAATCCGTATCGGTAAATCCAGGTGAAACGGAATTAACCAATATATTATACGGACCGAGCTCTAAGGCTAAAGCTTTTGTAACACCATTAATACCGTGTTTTGTTGCAGTATATAAAACCTGTTTTTTTCTCGCTACCAACCCAAAAATTGAGCTTATATTAACGATACGTCCCCACTTTTGTTTTTTCATTGTACTGATTAAACCTCCAATAAGGATAATTGGAGCGATTAGATTTGTTTCAAAATGTTTATAGCAATTTTCTATATCAATTTCATCGACAAATTGAGGTATATTTATTCCCGCGTTATTTATAATAGCGTCAATATGCAGGTTTTTATTTCTTTGAATATACTGCTGGACTGAGCGTCTATCCGAAAGATCAAGTTCTTGTCGTCTCGGCGAAATAACGTAATACTTTTCGTTTTTTAATTTATCACATACCTCTTTTCCTATCCCTCTGGATGCACCGGTTAGTAAAATTGTTCTATTATTCATTTTACGATTTTAAATTTTAATTAAATTTATATAAGGATCTTTAATAATCTTATCTTTATCTAAGCTTGATATATTTTCTAAGTACCATTGATAAAGCAACCTAATCCCCTTTTCGATACTAGTGAATTTGAAATTCGGTAATTCGTTTTTTAACCTACTATTATCTGTAGTGTATTCCTTATTTAAATTTTTATTTCTTATAATTATTTCTGATTTATGGCGGCTGATTTTATTTATTATCTTCGATATCGACAGCAAGTCAATTTTTTGGCCTGTCCCGATATTATATATGTTATGTTCAGTAGAACGATTGATAAAATAATCAACAATTGTAACCAGATCATCAGCATATAAATAATCAAAGTATACGTTCTGCACAATTTCGATCGGCAATTTATATATATTTTTTACTATTGCGTTGGAAATAAACTTAAATAAATAATTTTCATATTTACCATACACTCCAAACAATCTTAAACAAACAATCTTACTAGAATTACAAATATATTTTGAACACACATACTTATAAAATCCATACTCGTCACCGGGCACAGATCCATCGAAATCTTCCTCTTTTATTCTAACAATTGGATTCCTTTTGTCATATTCCGCACCTGAACCGAAAGTGATAATTTTATTTACACAATTTGAGCATCTTACTATGTTAAAAAATATCCGAAGATTAGTTTCTAATACTTTATTAAGGTTTAAAGTATCTCTTCCTCCACCCCTATTTGCACAATGAATGATAATTTCGATATTATTGTCTTTAATGTAATTTTCAACTTTTGCGGTATCTAACAAATCAAGCTCATCATGCGTTGGGGAAAAAAGATTATACTTTTTTTCGAAATGTTCACATAAATTTCTTCCTATAAAACCTGAGGCACCGGTAATAAATATTTTTCTTTTACTCATTTATCGGATCCTCGCAAAGATTAAAGTCTCAGTTTTAAATAATGAAGTAATTTTTGTGATTTTTGTATACCCGGCTAAATTTTGAACTTTCTCAATTTCAAAATGTTTGTTTATTACATTTATGAACTTATTTACCGTCCAATTATGTACGTGTGTTTTATCAAAAAATGATTTTCGTTGCAACAACATATTGATAATATTTAGTAAATAATACTGTCTATATAATGAAAAGATTAGCACTCCACTCTTTTTTATTATAGATGGAATTACTTTATCCAGGAATTTCTCTCTATCCGAATCTTTCATATGTTCGAGCATATTCAAACAGACGATAGCGTCTGCTTTTTTCAATTTCAATTTTCTTAAAGATATATCGGTTGCGTCTATGTTATAAAATCTATTACTTTTATATTTATTTTTTGCATATTTTATAGCTTCAGAATTTATATCATACCCAACTGCCCCGAGAAAATTGGTGATATACCCCGTCCCGCAGCCAATGTCATATATCAAAGGATTATCGAATCTGGATAAGACCTGATACTTGATCTGACGATACAATTCAACGTTATTCAAGTGTGAACTATTTTGAAGCGTGTAATATGATGTTTCCTTTCTCACTTTTTCCATAATGGAATTAACATATTTTTTACTAATTCATCTTTAGGAAGAAAAGGTGACATATCTTCAAGTGGAGGGGATGTAAAATTTCCCTCTGCGTCCTTTTTTGCGACTAATTTTGGATTGACAATCATTTCTTTAATCATATTAATATCGCATACGATCGGACCAGGATAATTTAACACATATTTGATTTTATTACGCATTTCAGCGTGATTATGAACTCTTACCGCCTTTATTCCATAGGCTTCTGCAATTTTTACATAATCGGGACAACTCACTCCTGATTTTGGATCTGATGCCGTGTGCATTCCGCTGAATAAATTATTCTGCGTATTTCTTATAGATAAATATCCATCATTACTATAGACAAATAATTTAATCGGGAGTTTATAATGCTTTATTACCTGCAACTCATGAATATTAAGTTGAAGACTACCATCTCCTTCAAAACATAGTACTCTTCTGCCTCGATCTGCAAACGCCGCACCTATTGCGGCAGGCAATCCATACCCCATCTGTGAACATCCATTATTCAAAATAACTCGCTGACCATTTTTAATATATAAGGCTTGATAAGAACAATTTAACGGCCCTGTTCCGTTAGATACGACTATTATCTCGTCATTTTCAATTAGCTTTCCTAGTGTGTCTATCATGCAATATGGATTGACGAATTTCTTTTCGCTCCAATATTCCTTTAATACTATCGGATACTTTGAATTCATATTCTTACAATAATCTAACCAATATGAGATATCCAAATTTAATTTTATTTTTGATAGCTGATGTGTCATTTCTGAAATAAATTGTTTTGCATCGTAATTTACGGGTAAATCCGTTTTAATAAATGGTTTTTTCAACTCACTTCGGTCAATATCAACGGTTACTTTATATGCGTCACGTGCAAATGATTTATAGGAAAAACCTATGGTTCTTATATCCAATCTAGCGCCAATTGAAATCAATAGATCGCAGTTTTGGATGATGAAATTAGCTGCTCTTTGACCAAGAGTGTGTGCTCGGCCAAAATACTGCGGATGTGAAGAAGGAATAATATCATAACCGGCATAACTGCTTAGAACGGGAATTTTCATTAAACTTATGAGATTTAGGAATTCTTTCACTGCACCGCTCAAACGAATTCCGTTACCTGCATATATTACCGGTCTTTTCGATGATTTTAACTTTGTTAATATTTGTAAAACAATCTCAGTTAATTTTTTTGGGTTTTTCTCAAATGGGATTGTAACCTCAGACTCCTTGAATCTCCTAAGTTTGTTCCTATCAACATGAACCCCTTGAACGTCTATCGGAATATCTAACCAAACGGGTCCCTGTCTACCGGATTTTGCTAAAAAGAGCGCTTTTTCAAGGTGATACCGAACATCATTCGGATTCATAATCGTAACCGCATATTTTGTCACCGGTTTTACCATATCAATGATATTAATTTCCTGGTCACCTAGTTGCCTATATCCCCTTCCAGCTCCAATAGTTTCTCTCTTAACCTGACCGGATATAACAAGCATAGGGATGGAATCAAGCCACGCCCCTACAACACCTGTAATAGCATTCGTACCACCAGGTCCGGTTGTTACTAAACAAACGCCAATATCTTCCGAAATCCTCGAATATGCCTCGGCAGCGATGGCACACGCCTGTTCATGATGATTACAAACGTAATGAATTTTCTTACTTTTGCCTACAGAGTCAATTAAGTGAATATTTCCCCCACCCGAAATAAGAAATATATGCCTCACGTTAATTTCTTCTAAAAAGGAAATAATATAATCTGAGATTTTTACAACTTGTGGCTTATTGCCGATTACTTTTCGCATATTCAAGTATTATAATACTCACTACTAATTATGAATACTAACCCTTCCCCTGGCCCTAAGTATATTCCCGCAAGCGGAAAAGTCTATAATCGGGAAGAAATTAATAATGCCATTGATGCAGTAAAAGATGGATGGTGGACCGAAGGCAGATTTGCAAAACAGTTTGAAAAAGACTTCAGTAACTATTTAGGACTAAAGTATGTGTCACTAGTTAATTCGGGTTCCTCTGCAAATCTATTAGCGGTAGCGTCACTCTCCTCTCAAGTATTCGGAGAAAGAAGGTTGAAACCAGGCGACGAATTTATTACCAGTCCCGTAGCATTTCCAACCACCGTTAATCCCGGATTAATCTATCAACTTAAACCTGTATTCGTTGATATTAAGTTAAATACACTCAATATCGATGCGTCTAAAATTGAAAAGGCGATCACTAAAAAAACAAAATTGATAATAATTGCGCATACCCTTGGTATACCCTTTGACTTAAAAACGAT